>JAEEGL013896534.1_pt1 | contig 32800 bp, 27 predicted proteins | sample 9134231 | NCBI WGS metagenome assembly JAEEGL01 (sample SAMN16246548, study PRJNA631951) | gut metagenome | biome: gut microbiome; feature: rumen; material: fiber-attached | host: Bos | place: Iran: Karaj | collected 2018-10
AATGGTATCAGAATACCGGTGACATTTGCTATTACAACTTTACTTTGGAGCATATTCAGATCAGATAATCTGGCGCATGCCTGGGCAATGATTAAACGCCTGTTCACGGCGGGATTGACTCATTGTAACGCCCCGCTATTCTATGATTTTAATACCATTACAGAAATACGTATTATTAGCAGGCTGGGATTCCAAGGAGCAATTGATGCAGTTCCGTGGGTTATCGTTGTCAATGTGCTAATAATATGCATGATTTTGGTATTCTTCACGGAGAATTCGTCAGAGCGGATTGAACGATTTAAACCAACCTGGAAGAAGTGTGGCGCCTTTGTGGCGCTCATGACTTTGAGTATTCTATCCATGTCACAGGTGACGGAGTTTATTTATTATAATTTCTAACGGGATTTAAGATGAAGGAAGCAAAGAAATGGCTTAAAAGGTTCATAATAGCATTGGCGTTAGTGATTGGTGCATTTGCAGCTGTTGTTATAATAATAGATCCTTACCTTCACTATCATAAGCCCCTCAGTTTTATATCTTACAGATATCACGATCAAAGATATATTAATGATGGAATAGCAAGGCATTATGACTACGATGCTGTAATTATCGGAACCAGCATGACTGAAAACTTCAAAACCAGTGAATGGGAGAAACTGACAGGGGAAAGAACCATAAAATTGCCGGTTGCCGGCGGGGACTTTATGGAAATGAGAGAACAACTTGAGAGAGCGTTTTCGTATAACCCTGAAATCAGAACCATAATTTGGGGAATAGACTATGATGCTCTTGTAAGGCCCTATGATTTCCACAGCTATGATAATTATCCAACCTACTTATACGATAATAATCCATTTAATGATGTGGAATATGTTCTAAACAAAGATGTTCTCTACAAAGGTGTTTTGGCAGATTTGGAGAGAACGATTAAGGGCGAGCCAACGGAAACCTTGGACAGTTATTCTTCCTGGAATATTGAAGGCGGTTTGGAGCATATAATGCTTAATTATAATCGATTACCTGAAGCCAAGGAAATGGAGCCTGATCTTCCCAAAGAACAGGAGATAATGGTTCTTGAAAATGTGGTTAGGAATCTTTCTGATTTTGCAGACGCACATCCGGATGTAACATTCCTTCTTTTCTATCCACCATATGGAATTGTTCATTGGGATATGTGTAACAGAGAAGGCTGGACACTAAGACACTTTGAAGCAGAGCAGATTGCTACTGAAGAGCTTCTTAAGCATGATAATATAAAGCTTTATAATTTCTTTGATAACTTTGAACTTACATGTAATCTTGAGAATTACAAGGATCCGGAACACTATGTGGCAACTGTTAACTCTTGGATCCTTACACAGTTACTTGATGATGAATGGCTTGTAACTGAAGATAACTATATGGAACGAATGAAGAAAGCTCATGAGTTCTATTTCAACTACGATTTTGACACAATTTTTAAATAATGGGAATGAACAAATTCAAAGTTCTATATATAAGCAACATAGAGGTACCCTATCGCACAAGGTTTTTCAACCTATTGGGTGAAAAATGTGATTTGACTGTCCTATATGAAAGGAAACGATCGTCTAATCGTGATGAGACATGGGTGCAATCTGAGAAATCTACGTACAAGAAAGACTTTCTTTCTGGGATAAATCATGGAAGAGAGAAAGCTTTTTCTTTCAAGATATTAAAGTATATTTTTGGAAACTTTGATCGAATTATCATTGGGTGTTTCAACAATCCTTCTCAGATGCTGGCTATTCTTGCTATGAGGATTGCGCGTAAAGACTATTACGTCAATGTAGACGGTAAGATGTTTGATACGGGAAATGCTGTGAAACGCATACTCAGACGCTTTTTTGTTAGAGGAGCAAAGGGTTATTTTTGCGCGGGGGAGGAAGTTTCGAAGTACCTTAGAGGCTTTGTTGGAGAGAAGAGACCAATTTATTCGTACCTTCTTAGTTCCATGGGTGAAAAGGAACTTTTAGAGATAGACAGGATTTCGCCCAGTGAAAGAAACAATAAAATTCTTGTGATTGGTCAATATGAGGATTACAAGGGCTTGGATGTGGCAGCTAAGGTAGCTGCGAGAACTCCGAGTTATGAGTATTCTTTCGTGGGGATGGGTTCAAAGGCGGAGCAATTTAAAGAATTTATCTTCAAAGAGAATATTCAAAACGTGGAAGTAGTTCCATTTCTCCAGAAAGATGATTTAGCCCAACTATACAGGACATATGGAATTCTAATGCTACCTTCCAGACAGGAATGCTGGGGGCTGGTGATTAATGAGGCTGCAGCGTACGGAATGCCCATAGTTTCTACATGGGGAAGCGGAGCTGCAGAAGAGTTTTTAAGCCACAAATACGACGAGTATTTGGCGAAACCTGAGGATGTAGACGATTTGGCAAAGCGTTTGGAGAAACTTATGGAGGCTTCCGAACAAGAGAAGGAAGAATACTCCAAATATTTGTATAATAAAAGCAAAGTTTACAACATAGAAGAGAACGTAAGCAGCTTTATAAGGGGACTGGAGGCGTAGAAATATATTAAATGATACCTCATGTGATACATTATTGCTGGTTTGGCCATAATCCTAAGCCGAAACTTATTCAAAGGTGCATAGAGTCCTGGAGAAGGTATTGTCCTGATTGGGAGATTAAAGAATGGAATGAGGACAATTATGACGTTCTTGCCAGCGAATACACCAAGGCGGCTTACGAGAGTAAGAAGTGGGCTTATGTGGCTGATTACGCAAGATTCGATGTACTTAATCGATATGGAGGAGTGTATTTTGATACAGATGTTGAACTATTGAGGCCAATTCCGGAATATTTAATGGAAGAAGAGGCTTTTACCGGGTTTGAGACATCAGACAAAGTTGCTCCGGGTCTTGTATATGGAACCATAGCTAATCAGCGGCTTCTCAATGATATTCTTACAAAGTATTGTAAGACAGAATATACTACCAACGAAACGGTAGTTGATTTATTGACAGAAATCCTGGTAAAAAATGGATTAATTAGGAATAATCAAGACCAGAGCGTTCTTGGCTTGAGGATCATGCCGACTGAGTATTTTGGATGCTTTAATCACGAGATTCAAGCCTTTGAGAAAACTGAGAAGACTGTTTCGATTCACCATTATTATGCCAGTTGGCAACCATGGTATAGCAAGCTAAGATTTAAGACAATCAAGTGCCTGGCAAGGATACTTGGAAAGAATAACTATCTCCGATTGAAGAGATTTGTTTTAAGAAGATAGAATTGATAAATATGAATGATAACAGATTGGCAAAGATAGCTGAATACATATTCTATATAGCGTTAACAATAGAAGTTGTGCTGGTTGTGCTTGAGAGAAGTGCATATATCATACATTTCTCGGGCATATGGTTCAGGGTCACAATCCTTTTATTTGCCATTAAGATTCTGCTTACGAAATATACCATAAGAGAGTATATCGCAATCGGATGTTTTGCTATTTTTGGACTGATTTCGTATTTGTGTTCCGGAAGTAACGAGATATTCAGAATTATACTTATGATAGCAGCCTGTAAAGGGCTAAATATGGAGAGAGTATTCAAACTGGCGTTTTTTGAATTGGCGACAGGTTTTGGAATATGCATATTACTCTCGTTCTTCGGATTTGGTATTTTCAGTGTTACTGCCGACTTCAGGGGCACTGGGGTTACCACGAGATACTCATTCGGATTGGGACATCCCAATACAGTCCACGGGATGATATGGATTGCAATGATGTATTTTCTTTATGCTTTCAGAGAGAAAATAAGAATATATCATCTTGCTGTTATGATGATACTGAACCTAGGACTTTTCTATTTTACAAATTCGAGAACCGGGTTAATAGTAATCTCTTTTCTGTTAATGGGAACGTTGGTGGCTGTATTGAGTCCGAGATTCATGGAGTCAAAAGTTGCCCGCATTTTGTCATTTGTTTTTGCGATTCTGCCAATTCCTTATGTGATTGTAATAATGAATCGCAAGTTCTATCAGGAATTTGTACATTTGCTGGATGAGTACATTACAGGAAGAATAAGAACGACCTTTATTGCCGGAACATATTGTGAGATCGCAAGCTGGCTTCCATTCTCTGCTTATGGAAGAGAGCCGATTTCAGATATCGGAATTGCCAAAATGATTGGGTGGCTCGGCTACATTCCTGCTTTGGTATATACTATAGTGGTATGCATTATGCTTAAACATCTGCAGAAAAAATCGGACTATATAGGAATGGTTATATTATTGACCTTGACATTGTCCTTGTTTATAGAAGCTCATATAGTAACAATTTACATATGCACCAATGTGTTGTATTTGATTATTGGCAAGTATTGGCCCGAAATAATAAAAAGCGGGGAAGAAAATGTACAGGAGACAGAGAAGCGGCTGGTTTAAACATATTGATTTCGTGATTTTGGATTTTCTGTGTCTTCAGATTTCATTTATAGCTTCTTACATGATAAGGCATGGAATAATCAATCCATATCAAACACCCTTGTACAGAAACATGGGTGTGATTTTGGTGTTTGCAAATATTGCCGTTGCTTCTCTTGGCAGTGCTTATTCAGGAATCCTTAGAAGGGGATATTATGTAGAGGCTATTTCGGTATTTAAGCAGGTGACCCTTACTATAGGAATAGCTATGATGTATATGTTCTGGACACAGCAGTCCAACGAATATTCTCGTTTGACATTCGGCTATACGTGGGTTCTTAATGGTGGATTGACATGGATTGTTCGCTGTATTTGGAAGAAGATACTTAGGAGACGTAACAGTGTCATTGAAAGCGGAAGGTCATTAATTCTTGTAAGTGGAAGAGAGAATGCGACGGAGTTTGTCAGAGGCTTTCTTAATAATAATTTTGAAAATATAAACGTAACCGGAATTGTAGTCTGGGATAATATTGGACTTGAAAAGGTTGAGGGTGTTCCTGTCGTTGCAAATGACAGTGATGTTATAGAGTATCTCAGAACCAATTGGGTTGACGAAATCCTCATTGATAAAGATGCCCTTATAGAAGACGAAAAGTCTATTTCAGAGTTTATCTCTAAAGTCATGGAGATGGGTATAACCGTCCATACTAAGCTGGCAGCTGCTACAGATCTCACAAGGAATCAGGTGGTTGAGAACATTGCAGGCTATACTGTTCTTACCGGCTCAGTTGCCATTGTAAGTTCAAGACAACTGCTTGCCAAGCGCATACTTGATATTATTGGAGGCTTTTTTGGCTGTTTAATCACGCTTATAGCGCTGATCATAGTTGGTCCAATAATAAAGATTAAATCCCCCGGCCCAATTTTCTTCAAACAAAGACGAGTGGGAAAGAGCGGGAAACAGTTCACTCTATATAAGTTCAGAAGCATGTATATGGATGCTGAGAAACGCAAAGAAGAACTTATGGGACAAAATGAGGTAGATGCCTCACAGATGTTTAAGGTTAAAGAGGATCCCCGAATTATCAAAGGAATTGGGTCGTTCATTAGGAAGTACTCTATTGATGAGCTTCCGCAGTTCTACAATGTACTAATCGGAGATATGAGTCTCGTTGGAACAAGACCGCCTACTGTAGATGAATGGGACAGATATGAACTTCATCACAGGAAGAGATTAGCTATTAAGCCCGGCATGACAGGCATGTGGCAGGTCAGCGGCAGAAGTTCTATCAAGGATTTTGAGGAAGTGGTTGCTCTTGATACCAAGTACATTATGAACTGGAGCATCGGACTGGATTTGAAGATTCTTCTCAAGACTATTTCTGTTGTATTCAAAGGCGATGGAGCCATGTAGTATGAAAATACTGATTGTAAATAAATTTTTGTATGAACGCGGTGGAGCGGAAACATACGCTTTGGCTGTGGGGAAAATGCTATCCGATAAGGGACATTCTGTTCAGTACTATGGAATAGCTGATGAAAGAAATATTGTCGGCAATGATTGTGGGATTTATGCCGACAACAGAGACCTTGCTTCCGGAGTGGTTAAGAACATTAAGGCGCCATTTGAGATTATCAGTTCACGAAAGAATTATAAACAGATGCTTAAGCTACTTAGTGAGTTTAAGCCGGATGTGGTTCATTTAAATAATATACAGTATTATCTTACACCATCGATAATAGAGGCTGTAGGCAGATATAGGTGGGAATCAGGCAACAAAGTTAAGCTAATCTACACAACACATGATTTTCAACTTATTTGTCCTAATCATGGCCTTCTGGATGGAAATTATAACCGATGTGAAGACTGTATTGGTGGAAAGTATACCAACTGTGTTAAAAAGAGGTGCGTAAAGAACTCCTATTTAAGAAGTGTTTTGGGAATGCTTGACGCTTATCATTGGAAGAGAAGTAAGGCATACAGTTATGTGGATACATATCTTTGCCCCAGTTACTTTATGAAGAGCAAATTGGATTCGGAAACACGTTTTGCAGGCAAAACCACAGTTATCCATAACCCTATTGAAAGGCCAGTAGTAAGCTCACGAAATAAAGGTGAATATATAGTATATTTCGGCAAACTTTGTAAGGATAAAGGAACGTACACCCTAATAGATGCAATAAAGGATTTGCCAAGCATAAAACTGATGGTTGCCGGATATGGGCCTGCTGAGAAAGATATAGCAAAGCTTTCTAATGTCGAATTTGTCGGATTTAAAAAAGGTGAAGAACTCGTAAACCTTATCTCAGGCGCTTTATTTAGCGTATACCCTTCTGAATGCAACGAAAACTGTCCATACTCTGTTTTGGAATCCCAGATTTACGGGACGCCCATTATAGCCTCAAGAATAGGCGGTATTCCGGAACTGATAGATGAAGGGAATACAGGCCTGCTGTTTGAACCGGGAGACTCAATCGAGTTACATGATCTGATTGAGAAGCTGTGGGGAGAAAGAGAACTTCTTAACTGCATGACAGATAATTGCAGAAGTGTATCCTTTGAGACAAATGAAAGCTATTTTGATAAATTGGAGAAATTATATACGGAATAAGATATGAAGTATTACGAGATTGCAACAGGATATACACCTGTGCCTGCCCGGATGGGTGCTGCAACAGAGATTGTAGTAGAAGAACTGGTTAAGAGCTTAGAAGCCAAGGGACATGATGTCACATTGGTTGATATTAAGTGCAATGATAGACCTGACAACCCTTATAAAATTCTTGAGGTGAATGTCCCTAAGAAGTTTCAGAGCACAGACGTTTCCCTGGGAATAGCTCATAAGTTTAAGAGGGTTATCTATTCAATTGGATTAGCATCAACGCTTAAGAAAGAAATAAAGAGGAACAAGGAAGAAGAGGTATTTCTTCATTTCCATAACCAGTACAATCTCTTCTTTTTTTTGATACTTACTTCAAATAAACTGAGAAAAAATGCCAAGATTATATATACAAATCATAGCTACATTTGGCATGGGGAATGGAGTGAGATAGAAAGCAGCGTCCGAAAGAAATATTTCCAGGAAATATACTCCATGAGAAATGCTGATTTTGTTTATGTGCTTAATGACAAGGCTCTTTACAACATAACTAATCATGTTGGAGGTCTCAAAGGCCGCATAGCGCTGATAAACAATGGCGTCAATACAAACGTGTATAAGACATTGCCTGAGAGTGAAGTAAATGAGATTAAGGGGAAATACGGTTTAAATGGTAAGAAGGTATTCATTCAGATTGGTTCGGTATGCGACAGAAAGAATCAGCTTGGCGCCATAAAACTTCTGGAACCATTGATGAAAAGCAATGGTGATATAGTCTTTTGTTATGCAGGTGGTATTATTTCTGCAGAGTATCAAGCGGAGATAAAAGATTACTCTCGCGAAAATGGTATAGAAGATAGAGTGATATACCTGGGAGAACTACACCCCGGAGAAGAACTGAATGAGGTGTACAACATGGCAGAGGCAATGATATTCCCAAGTAAAGCAGAAGGTTTTTCATTGGTTATATTGGAAGCCATGGCAGCAGGTATACCTGTTGTTATTAACAAATCCCTGAAATTTGCTGTAGCTGATTACTGTCTGCAGTATGATGATAAATCAGAATTCGAAGGGCTGATTAAGGGCCGAGTTTTTGATAAGACAGAAAGAGAAGACCTGGTTAAAAAGGCTTTGGAAGTTATTAATAAAAACTATAGCTGGGATGCTATAGCAGAGGAGTATCTAAGAATCCATGAGTAATCTAAGAAAAATATGGGCCCTTCTGAATAAGAAACAAAAGGTGATGTTAATACTGCTCCTATTTATGACAGTAGTTGGAATGGCTTTGGAACTGTTGTGTGTCTCAGCTATTAATCCTTTTGTGGAATCTGTTTCAAATCCCGGTTCTATATATAATGAGGAGAGTTCAATCGGCAAGTTGTTTGCTGCTTGCGGATATCCGGAATATGAGACATTTCTGCTGATTATTCTTTCAGGTTTAATAGTTATATATATTGTAAAGAATGCTTTTTTGATGATTCTTTACAATTTCCAGTTTAAGTTTTCTTTTGATACCCAGAAAGCTTTAGAATGTGAATTACTTGGCAGCTATCTTAAGAGAGAATATACATTTCACCTGAAACACAACTCTGCTGAGCTTCAGAGAAATATACTTCAAGATGTTATGGGATTGTACCATACGTTGTCTTCAGGCCTGTCTCTTATCACAGAGGGCGGAGTGTGCCTTGCATTGTTTGTCTATTTGTTAAGCCTGGATAAAACTATCACATTGGGTGTAGTTATTATTCTGGCAATAACATTTGGATTGTATACATTGCTTTTTGGAAAAAGGAATGGCAGGATTGGCGAGGAAAGCCGTGCGGCAACCGCTAAAAGGGTACAATGGGTACAACAATCTCTTGGCGGAATAAAAGAAATTAAGATATTAAGCAGAGAACCCTTTTTTATAAGTAAATATGATGAAAATGCAACTATTTATGCCAAAAGACAGAGACAGTATCAGATGTCTGTTTCAGCACCGCGCCCACTTATGGAAGCAGCCGGGGTGACAGCATTATTAGGAGTTATTGGAATAAAGCTGTTGAGAGGAGTAAATGCGGCATATTTTATACCTACTCTTTCTACATTTGCGGTGGCAGCTTTCAGAGTCCTGCCATCATTCAGCAGAATTTCGGGAGCCTATGGAGCAATAGCCTTTCAGAAGACAGCTGTTGAGGAGGTCTATAACGGCATAATGAATGTCAGAAATTCTTCCGAGAAGACTGAGGCTATTTCACATGGCTTGAATGAATTAACACTGAATAAAGAGATACTATGCAAAGATGTAACATACACATATCCGGATTCAGATAGGCCCGTATTCAAGAATGTCAATATTTCTATTCAAAAGGATAAGTCGGTGGCCTTCATTGGCCCTTCAGGCGCCGGGAAAACAACGCTTGTTGATGTAATCCTTGGAGTTTTGGAACCTACGGAAGGACAAATTCTGGTTGATGGTATAAATATCGCTGACAACATGGATGCGTGGCATAGGAAGATAGGATATATTCCACAGACAATCTATCTTATTGATGACAGCATAAGAAAGAATATTGCTTTCGGAATCGATGAAGATAAGATAGATGATGATCGGATTTGGCAGGTTTTGAAGGAAGTCCAGCTATTTGACTTTGTAAATACGTTGAATGATGGCTTAGACACCTTTATAGGTGAAGGAGGCGCAAGAATTTCCGGAGGTCAAAGGCAGCGTATAGGAATAGCCAGAGCTCTGTATACAAATCCGGAGGTTTTGGTACTCGATGAAGCCACTTCAGCTTTGGACACGGAAACTGAAACGGCAATTATGGAGGCCATAAATTCCCTAAAGGGAAGCAGAACAATGATTATAATCGCCCATAGGTTATCTACCGTTGAAAAATGTGATGTAATCTACCAGGTGAAGGGAAGAAAGGTATCCGTCACGCAATTAAACAAGGATGAATAATATGACATTACAAGATTATATAGTTGACGAGAATAGCACCATACTGGAAACAATTAATAAAATCAACACTAATTTGTCTAAAACTGCCTTTCTCTGCAGTGACGGAAAACTTATCGCTGCGGTTTCCGACGGTGATATCAGAAGGGCTTTGCTTAATGGATATGAGACAAGTGCTTCCGTGAGGAAAATAGCAAATTATAATCCGGTTTCCCTGGAAATATCCGAAAAGGCGAAGGCGCAAGACGTACTTTTAAGCAGGAAAATAGATGCAGTCCCTATAGTTGATGAAGCTAAAAGGGTAGTTGATGTAATCACATTTTCTAAAAGCGGAATAAAGGGGAGTTACAATGTTAATGTGCCCGTTGTAATTATGGCAGGGGGAAAAGGAACGAGGCTAAAACCTTATACAGATATTCTTCCAAAGCCTTTAATACCAATTGGCGAAAAAACTATCACTGAGCATATCATGGATAAGTTTGCAGATATGGGCTGCAAAGACTTTTATATGATTGTGAATTATAAAAAGGAGTTTATAAAGGCATATTTTCATGATGTTGCAGACGATGAAGGAAGCATGATTCCGCGGTTCGTTGAGGAAAAGAACTTCTTGGGAACTGGTGGTGGCATCTCACTACTGGCAGATGATATTGATTCAACCTTTTTCTTAACTAATTGTGATATCCTTGTGGACGCTGACTACGAGAAGGCCCTGGAAAAGCACAAAAAAGAGAAAAACATATTAACAATAATATGTGCTCAAAAAAGGCTGACAATTCCTTACGGAACAGTAGAGACGGATGAGAATGGACAAATACTGGAACTCAAGGAGAAACCGATTTATGAAATGATTACCAACACCGGCTTCTATATAGTTGAACCTGAATTTGTCAGAAAAGTGCCTCGAGATACTAAGGTAGATATCACAGATGTAATCACAGACTGCATTAAATCGGGAGAAAAAATTGGAACGTTTATTGTTGATGATTCAGCCTGGATGGACATGGGACAGTTTGAAGAAATGGACAAAATGAAAGAAAAAATGGGCATTAAATAGATGAGGACACTTAACTGGGAAGATATTCTTAATGAAGCTGCGGAAAAGAAGATAAACTTTATTGCGGAAGCAATGACTCCCTTGCACGTTTTGGGCGTAGAGGTCTTAATTCTCTATTTGCAGAGCAAGGGGATAGAGCTTAAAGGGTATATCCTGTCCATACCGCATGCTAAGACGGGGAAAGGCCTTGTGGAAAGCATGTTTCATACAGACTGCTACCGGAATATCGAACCGGTTATTTTTGATGGAATTACCACAAATAAAAAAGGAGTTATCAGGTTCTACCGCAGATTGGGCAAGAGGCTTATGAAGGGAGAACCATTTTACTATGCTTCACCCTTGAAACCTGCATTTGATAGAATATATCAGATTTATGAGAGATTGGGTGATGCCAATTTATATGCATACGTTACCGAAGAGGGGACAGGAAACTATGTTTTGAGTCCATATAGCGAGAAACGATATCACTCTGAAATCAGAAACCCATATCGATATATTAGAGCGATTTGGCATGGGGTAATCAAGGAAAGGATACTTGATTGGTACTTGGAGAAGGCCGGATGCCTAAACAGATTTCTCCTTCTTAATGTTACTGATGGCCATGCCATACCTAATTATGAATGTGCTAAAGCTTACGAGAAACTTCTGAAATCTGAGAAACCGAATGTAGACTTATCGAACTACGAGGATTCTGTAATAATTGCACCAAGTTTGTTGTATGAATCTGGAATAGTATCTAAGAGAATTGATATTTGTGTATATGAGAAGATACAGGACATCTTGGGAGATGAGTGCAAGTATACATTAAAGCCTCATCCAAGAGAGAAAGATTTGGAAAGCTATAAGTCTCTTAAATTTTCACTTGAAACTGAAAACAGGTATTCAATTGAGAGCATAATAGCAAATCTAAACAGGCCGCCCAGGTATGTTATAGGAGATGTCGGGACTGCATTAGTGAATTTAGCGGTTATCTTTGGGGTTAAGACGATTTCCATTAATAAGTTGATGGACAAGAAGTTTCTTAACGACAAGAGCTATTTTGATGTATATAACAGAATGTTTGGCGATATAGTGTTTATTCCCGAAAACGAAAAGGAACTTGCAGAGTATTTAGGAGAGAAGTAGAAGGACATATTTTGAATAGAAGGACGAAGAGTTTTTTAATTTTTTTTGCAATTATATTATTGCAGGTGTGTGTGACTATTTATTGGTCCTCTCGGAAAACAAATTTCTTTATTGATGAATTCTATTCAATGGGATATGCCAGAGGATTTACCGGAAATGAACCCACCGCAAGATATATTACGGAAAGCAGTGAGTGGCGGTTTGAAAACTGGGTGGACAATGCTGAACTTAAAAAACAGCTGATTATAACGGATGAGGGCAGTCTTAGGAATGTTTCAATCCTTAACGGCATGAAGCTTTTTCTTACAGGGAGAAACTACCATGGACTCCTAAATATTGTGGAGTCAATAATGGATAGCAATGGGGTTTCAAATCTTCCCGCAGTTGTTTTAAACACGGTGCTCTTTGTGTTTACACAAATTACGTTGTGGCTTCTTCTTGAAAAACTCCGGATTAAGGATACAATAAAACTTCTTTCATGCTCGATGTTTGGCTTTTCAGCGTATGTGATAAGCATGGTTGAGTATACAAGATTTTACATGTACGTTTTCCTGCTGATGCTTTGGATCCTTGCACTCATGCTGATAGCATGGGAAAGCAAAAATATGTGGACCATCATAGCAACCGAAATTGGGGCAGCAGTACTCGCGTATTTGGCATATAATAATTCGGAATTTGCAATAGTATACTTCGGCCTGTTTTCGACAGGATTTGTTTTGATGGGCATCATAAGGAAGAAATGGAGAACGATCATCCCATATACTGCTCTTGGATTGTGCGGCGGCTTATATATGGGATTAGTTAAAGGGGTGTTTGGCAGTGTGAATAACACACTTAATTCTTTCGTTGAGTCTTCAGCTATAAGTTCAATCGGAAGTTTGTTATATCATCACTCTCGACTGGTAATATCTCTTTTCTCCAATATGTATTTTGGCCACAAAGTCCTGATGTTCATATGGTTTATTGCTTTACTATCATTTTATCTGGTATCGAGAAAGAAAAGCGGAAGAGTAATAATACAGAGTGAAGAGAATGACTTTGGAATCATGGTTGTAATAAGTCTTATGCTTTATACACTTTTTACAACATTACCGACATTTTGGGTTTGGAGGTATTATTGCTTTGGATTCCTGTCATTTATCGTGGCGCTTTGGCTTTTGGTGGACAGGATTATTGCAAAAGAAAACAAGACCATGGTGGTCACTCTGGTGGTCCTTACGATAATAAGTTCCATCACTCCATTCTTCACAAAAAAGGTGGAGTACATATATGAGGAAGATAAGCCTTTTATAGAAAACATCTCTCCATACGTTGATAGCAATGTAGTTTATGTTTGTCCCGAAGAAGACTTCATATACGATCACGGAATATATGATTGCGTGAATATTTTGTCTGATAATGCCCAAATATATGCCATACAAGAGAACGACAGAATAGATGGGGAGACCTTGCCAAATGAAATTATTTTGTGGAGCACATTATCCACAAATACCGGCAATATAATTAGGGAGTTGGAAAATCTTCGATACACTTTTACAGAACTGGGGGAAGATCACGTATCAAAGGCTATTCTATGCACCAAGACAAAGCAGTAGAATTCGTGATATAATATATTGTTTAAAACTTTCCGACAGGGTGGAAATAAATGGATAAAGAGATTAGTATTTCGGTAGTAGTTCCCGTATTTAATGAAGAGGGAAATGTGGCAAATCTACATAAAGAGATAGTAGATGTATGCGTAACAAACGGATACGCTTATGAAGTAATCTTCATTGATGATGGATCAACAGATAAGACCGTTGAAATTTGCAAAACACTGCGTCCGCTTAAACTGATTCAGATGCGTAAGAACTTTGGTCAGACTTCAGCTATGGATGCAGGCATCAAAGCTGCTAAGAATGAGTATGTTATTACAATGGATGGTGATGGGCAGAATGATCCTGCGGATATCCCTAACATGATTTCATATCTTCAGGATAATAATCTTGATGTTGTGTCCGGATGGAGGAAGAACAGAAAAGATACGGTTATGAAGCGCTTTACTTCAAGGGGGGCAAATTTCCTTAGACACATGATTGTTCATGATGGAATTCATGATTCCGGATGCTCTCTAAAAGTTTACAAAAGGGAATGCTTTAAAGGGGTTAATCTTTATGGAGAACAGCATAGATTCATTCCTGCTTTACTTAAGATTAAAGGATTTAAGATTGGAGAGATAGTAGTAAACCACAGACCCAGAACTTCAGGAAAGACGAAGTACAACTGGAAGAGAACTATAAAAGGCTTTGTCGACATGATATCCGTCTGGTTCTGGAACAAGTTTGCTAGCAGACCCTTGCATCTACTTGGTGGCGCAGGAATGGGATTCATTGGACTTGGCTTCATTTGCGGCGTCTGGTCTCTTGTAATCTTTCTTAGGGGCGCAAAAATGTCAAACAACATGATTCCCCCGCTTCTAACTGTTTTCTTTGTAATAATTGGGATACTCCTGTTTGTATTCGGATTGATGAGTGAGATTATGATGAAGACATACTACGGGGTACATGTTGACACACCTTATAACATTAAATCTGTAGAAGAGTACGAGTGAAATGCCTAAATACTTAATTTTGGATGGATCTCCAGCCATTGAGTCCATATGGAAATATGCTGACATAGATAACTGCACCATAGATTTTGTATACAAAGGCTCTAATTCAATTTTTATTTCGGGACTTAGAATGCTTTCTCAGAAGATTGGGTTCTTCTCTCAAGAAATATGGACTAAGAAACCAAACATTGCATCTAAGGATGTGTCGTGTGTCATCTTTATGGATTCGTGCAATTCTTATGATTGCCTTGAAAGATATATTAAAGAAAAAGCTAATGGTCAGAAGTTTGTATATTACTACTGGAACAAGGTGGATAAGTGCGCAGCCAAGCCTGATATAATTAAGAAACTGGGCTACGAGATATGGAGTTTTGATAAAGAGGATTGTAAAGAATATGGACTTTCTTACAATCCGTCTTTTTATGTCAAAAGCTGGTATAAAAATGCAAGGGAAATAAAAGAAACAAATAGTGACGTTTGTTATATCGGCAGGGATAAAGATAATCGAATGTCAAAGGTTTCCAGAATAATGTTAGAGTTGCAAGAAGAGGGGCTAAGTACATATACATATTTCACTGCTCCCAAATGGTATAAAAGATTCGGGAAAAAGGAATACAAAAAGTACTTAGACTTTAGGGATATGATATCCAAAGAGATGGGAAGCAAGTGCATTTTTGACTATGGATTAGAAAATCAGAGTGGTATTACACTTAGAGTATTTGATGCACTATGTAATGGCAGAAAATTAATCACTACAAACAAGGCAATCACTGAATATGATTTCTATGATTCTAAAAATGTTTTTATATATGGTGTTGATGATATAAAAAGAATCAGGAATTTCGCTGAGGATCATGGGCGAATTTCACCTAAGATGGAAAACTATTGCATTGATAAATGGTTAGAAAGATTTGACTAGAATGAGAAAAAAGGTAATAGTGGCGCTTACAGGCGGACTGGGCAACCAAATGTTTCAGTATGCGTTTGGCAAGGCCCTAAAAAAAAGGTATAATGTAGAGGTTGAATTTGACTCTTCTTTCTATGATATCCATCCTGAATGGAGCGTGGAGTTAGGCAAGTATAACGTGAAGGATTTCGTTTGCAGAAGCCATCCCTTCTACGCCAAGATTCGATTATTAACGCAAAGAATTCCTTTTATAAGATGGATAATCGGAACGTATAAAGAGCATTCTGTCTATGAGATAGATCAAAATATTTACAGACATAAGTACAAGTTTTACTCAGGCTATTGGCAGAACTACAGATATTTTGAAGAGTTCCGTCAGGAGTTAATTGACGAATTCAGATATATAGGTGATCTTTCGGATGAAACAATTAATGCCGCAAGTGAGATGGATAAAGAAAAGCCCATAGCTGTCCATGTTCGTCGCGGGGATTATCTTAATAAAGAGTATAAAAATGTATATTATGTTCTTGATGAAGAATACTATAGAAAAGCAATAGAGCAGGCGAGAAGAGAAACTTCGGACGATAAACCGATATATTTTTTTTCCAATGATATTGAGTGGTGCAAGAACACCTATGGAGATATAAGGGGGGCACTGTTCGTAGATAAGAAAATCAGTAATTCTGAGCATACAGACTTGTATCTAATGATGCATGCTGATTATCTTATTACGGCGAATTCTACTTTCAGCTGGTGGGCTGCGTGGATTAACAGGGATAGAAAATCTATCATTCCTACAGAGTGGTACTACGAAGCAAGAATGAATAAAAAGGTGGCCGAGGCACTGTTACAGTCGTAAATGCAATTTTTTGGCGTAAATATAAATGATAGAGAAAGCTAAAGAGACTTTTTCGTGTAAGGAAAATGGATGAGGTATAGCACAAGATTACAATTAAGAGCTATAAAACATGGCTTTGCATTAATATGGGCGGGAATCTGCAGAAATGAAAAGAAAATCGGGGAATACATATCTATACATGACAATCCTGATGATTTTCATATTGAGCATTACGGAAATGATTTTCCCAACAGAATCATTTATTCGATAAGTGAAGCTGGAAATGGATACGGGTTTTGTGCAGAATTAAGGACTTTGCTGGAACACCTTGATTTTGCCGAGCAGTATGGTTTCCTTCCATATGTGAGTTACGGGAAGGATTATCTATATTATGAACGGGAGTTAGAGGGGAAGTATAAGTCTGCTTTTGAATATTTTTTTGAGCCAATAGGAGAGGGAATAGAAATATACAATTCGCGGAATGTGTTATTTTCCAAGCCAGGATATGCGGAGAAGTTTTTGCTAGACCAGGAAAGCGACGGCTCACATTTTGAACAATCGGCAATTGATAGATTGGTAGATTTGTACAGACAGAATGTAAGAATCAGAAGTGAAATTGAGGATGAAATCAGAAGTGATTTAGAAGAAATCAGTGAACAGAACGCCAGGATATTGGGAATACATTACAGAGGAACAGATTATAAGTGTGGATACGATGGACATCCCAAAATGCAGGTTTTAGAAGATGTAATCAAAGAAGCCACAAGACTGTTAAATAGTGGTTTTGATTTGATTTTTCTTGCAACCGATGATAGCTCAGCATTAAATAGATTCAAGGGAACTTTTGGCGAAAAAGTAGTGGCTTTTGGCGATGCTATAAGATCTGACGGGAATAGGTCGGTGGCTTTTTCTGAATCCAATAGACCACTTCATAAATACAAGTTGGCTTATGAAGTGCTAAGGGACGCCTATTGCCTGAGTTTGTGCGATGGGCTGGTTGCTGGACTGTCGCAGGTATCACTGGTTTCTAGAATTATGAAGCTTGCTCGAGGAAAAGATTACTCTGTGTTGACCATTATGGATAATGGAATTAATAAGAACCTCAAAGAGTTCAAGGTGTGATAATCATCTATAAAGTGGGTTATTGAATAGCGTTGATATAGCGGTGATGAACATGAATTACAATACGAGACTTCGATTGAGAGCGATATACCATGGCGCGCGATTAATGGGTGCCGGGATTACCGGAAATAAAGATAGAATAGTAGACTATATCCCATCAAGAGATGAAATTCGAACTATTCCGATATCCCATCTTGGGGATTTGTATCCGGGCCAAGTAGTGTATAAAATTGATGCAGCTGGGGACGGAAGGGGCTTTTTTGCTGAATTTAAGGTTTTGTTGAGTCACTTGTCCTTTGCTGATAGGTATGGATTTATACCATGCGTTAGATATGAAAAAAACTATTTGTATTACGATCCTATGATGGGAGATGAGGTTAATCCTTTTGAGTATTATTTCGAACCGATTGGCGGTGATATAGACGCTTCTAAAGCAAGCAATCTTGTACATGGGATTCCTTTATACGTCCATTATGTTGACCATTTGGATGATGAAACCACGGACAATTATCACATTACGAAAAACATGGAACAACGAATGGTATCTATGATAAAAAAATATATTCGGATAAAACCAAGTTTGGAAAATGAATTCGAAGAGGATTACAGGAGATATTGCCAACCTGATCGTGGTCGTGTCCTAGGGGTTCATTATCGAGGCACAGACTTTCTTATGAACTATAAGAGACATCCGCTTAATGTTGCGTTAGACCAACTGGTTGATGAAATATCTAGTTGTATGAACAAAAATTATTACAACAGTATTTTTTTAGCAACGGATGATTTAAATGCGTATAATACATTAAAAAACAAATTTGGAGATATTTTAGTGTCTTTTCCTGATACTATGAGGACAGGAGGAAAAACATCTGTTGCCTTTTCCAACAGCGAAAGACAAATGCATCATTATAAGTTGGGAAAGGAAGTCCTGAGAGATATGTATTCCTTGAGTAGGTGTGATGGCCTAATATGCGGAATTTCACAGGTATCAAACATTGCACAAATATATAAAAAGAGTCACGACGATGAGTATTTAGATTTGATAGTTATAGACAATGGAACTAACACCAGAGGAAAGAACTTTACTGTATAAAATGAAGGGCACCATATAAAAGGATATGTGAATGTGACACAGGAGCGTTGGAACAGAGATGGGATGTAAATGTGCACATTTTGAACAAGAACGTTATGAAAAATAATATTAAAGCTATAATCAGAATAATCAAGCAGCTCAGATACGTAATGACACCTCGACAAAAGAGGCGCTCATTGATAGTTTTTTTTTCAATGCTATTACAGTCTTGCTTTGAATTGTTGGGAGTTTCATCAATATTCCCACTTTTGCAATTGATTGTAACACCCGATGAGGTCAGAAATATATGGTATATTGGGTGGATATACTATTGGTTTCCTGATGCAGAATATAACACCTTGATACTTATTTTATGCCTATCCATAGTTGCAGTATTTTTAATAAAAAATGCCACATCCATTTTTCTTGGTTATTTACAGTTTAGCTATGGAGCAGGTTTCAAAGTCGAAGAATCCACTATGATGCTTCAAAAGTACATGAAGCGTCCTTATGAGTATTTCATAGATACAAATAGCTCAGAAATAATACGAGGAATTCTTTCGGATCCAATTAATGTTTATGAAATTCTTATTAATTTATTTCAGGCATGTGGAGAGATGATAACAATTATTGCACTGGGCATTTTTTTGATGTGGACAGATTGGTTTATAACTCTATGCATTTTCATAATTGCCTTTTCATGCTTCGCGTTTATTACAGGCGGATTTAAGAACAAGTTAAAGGCAGCTGGTCGAACCGCCCTAGAGGCAACCGCTTTGACAAATCGATGTGGGTATCAAGCTATTAACGGAATGAAGGAAATAGCGGTTTTAGATAGAAAGGATTTGTTTGTTAATGAGTACAAAAAATCAATTGAACTATCAGCAAAGGCGAGTATGATATCAAGTTTCATTGGTATATGTCCAGATAGAATTTTAGAAGGAACGTGTGTTGCCGGTTTTATTGGAGTGATTTGCGTTCGCCTATTATTTAGCCAAGATGTTATAAGTTTTATTCCTGTTTTGGGGACATTCGCAATGGGCGCATTTAGAATACTACCATCAATATCAAAATTAACTTCTCGAATTAATAATGTAGTCTATAATCAGTTTGGATTGCAGAATTGTTATGAAGCAATGAAAGAAGCTGCAAAAATCGAGGAGGAAGAAAACAGTTGGGAGATTCAGACAGGGAGCCCAAAAACAAAGAATGCGAAGGAAAGTAACATTGATCAAGAAACGTTTAAGGATAAAATTAAGATCGATGGGGTAACGTGGAGTTATAGAAATTCAAGTGAAACAGTTTTACAAGATTTAAGCATGGAAATTAAGAAGGGTGAATCAGTAGCACTAATCGGGGCGTCTGGCGCTGGGAAAACTACGCTTGCGGACATAATTATGGGTCTGCTTCGACCTAGAATAGGCATGGTATATATGGATGATAAAGATATTTACACCATGCCCCACAAATGGCATGGACTGATTGGGTATGTACCACAATCAGTATACTTAATAGATGATACAATAAGGGCAAATATTGGATTTGGCTTGCCTAGGGATCAGATTTCTGATTCCAAAGTATGGTCTGCTATTGAACAGGCACAGCTCAAGGCGTTCGTTAATGGATTGCCAGGCGGGCTTGACACCATAGTGGGAGAAAGAGGGGTAAAATTATCAGGAGGGCAGAGGCAACGCATAGCCATCGCAAGAGCTTTATATTCAGCCCCACAAATTCTTGTTCTAGACGAAGCAACATCAGCTCTTGATAATGAGACAGAAACGGCCGTAATGGAGTCTATAGATGCCCTACAAGGACGTATGACACTAATTATTATCGCGCACCGTCTGACCACGATAAGGAATTGCAACAGAATATTTGAAATATCAGATGGAAAAGCAGTAGAAAGAAAACATAGCGAAATATTTGAGGAAAAGCAGAATAAAGAATGAGTAATGACAGATTATAAATGTATTCAGGTGGTTGGTAAGAAAACTTAGGAGAAAAATTATGCGAGAAAACAAACTTAAAGAAATCTATAAAACAATTGACACGGGAACGGCTCAGGAAAAGATGGCTAATCTTCCAAAGTTTCCCAAAATAATAGAGTTTGAAATAACGAATCACTGCAATTTTAATTGCATCATGTGCCCTACCGGAATCGGTACTGCAAGGAGAGAAAGAGGATATATGTCTGATGCTATTTTCCACAAGGTCATTGATGAAATTGCCGAGCATAAGGTCGCATTAAAGTTTGTTGGACAAGGTGAGTCATTGTTACATCCCAAGGCGATAGAATACATTGCAGAAGCAAGTGCAAGAGGCATAATAACTCATTTAACAACTAACGGTAGCTTGCTTACAGAAGAAATGATGAAAGCTATGGTTGATGGCCCAATCCTTGATTCAATTAAATTTTCGTTTCAAGGCATTGATGCGGAAGGCTATGAAATCTTAAGGCAAAAAGATGGATTTAGCGATTTGATGAAAAAGATAAAACGATTATTTGAAATGCGAGGAGAAAAAGAAAAACCATATATCACAATTGGAACATCAATAACAAATGAAAAGAATGAGGCAATTGATGACTTTATTGAGAACGCTGGAAAGATATGTGATAAAGTGGAAGTTGGAATGACTAATCTAGAAACTAGTGAACTCTCACTTGTCAAAAATGATAGGAACAGAGAAAAATTAATAGAACTTAGAAGCAAACAAGTGATGAATAAGAAAAGGTATGTGTGTTGCCCACAAGTCTATGACACGATTACTGTTCGCTGGAATGGAGATATTACTGCTTGCTGTGGGGATATTCATGGGCTTATGAATCTGGGGAACATGGCAACTTCTTCGATTGCAGACTGCTGGAACGGAGATAAAGAGTTTGCTTACAGGAAAGTGTTGGCAGAAGGACGATATACTGATGTTGAAGCCTGTAAGAATTGCTACGATGTATATGGCTGGACGTATGGAGATAATTGATTATTATGTTTTTAGAATTGAACGACGACCCTAAAGAGTTTGCACGTGAGGTTAGATTAGACGTTGCAAAGGTTAATACTAAAACGCGTGACTCACATATTGGCGGTGGATACTCAGCTATCGATATTATTTCCGTCTTATATACGCGTATTTTGCATTTGAACCGAAATAGTTTTGATAATCCCAATAGGAATGTGTTTATTCTAAGCAAAGGGCACATTGCAACAACAATGTATGCTGTTTTAGCCCATGCAGGTATTATTCCATACGAGGATTTAGATTGTCATCTTGCTGACGGTATGAATTATGCCGGACATACAAGAAAAAGACAGACAAAAGGGGTCACCGGAGTTGAAATGTCCGCGGGTTCTTTGGGGCATGGATCATGCGTCGGATGTGGTATGGCATACGCCAAAAAATATCAAGGATATGATGGAAATGTATATGTATTGATGGGAGATGGCGAATGCAATGAAGGATCTGTCTGGGAAAGCGTCATGTTCGCTTCAAAATTTAATCTGAATAATCTGATTTTAATTGTTGATCGAAACCACTTACAAGCATATGGTAGCGATGAACAAGTATTAGATATGGGTGATTTGGAGATGAAGTTTGCGAGCTTTGGTTGTAATGCTATTTCAATTAATGGGCATGATTACGATGAAATTGAACGAGTATTGAAAGAGGCTCCAAATAATGCGGGAAAGAAGCCCACGGTAATAATTGCAGAAACGATTAAAGGCAAGGGTATATCTTTTATGGAAAACAAGCTCGAATGGCACTTTAAATCACCCAATGAAGAACAATTAAAGCAGATTGAGGAGGAACTTGGTGTATGAGAGCTACCTTTATCAATACGCTTACTGAAATGGCTAGAGAAGACGAAAGGATTATGTGTGTTATTGGAGACACGGGCTTTTCGGTTTTTGAGAGTTTTGAAAAAGAGTTTGGCCCTAGGTTTGTCAATGTTGGGATTGCTGAGCAAAATTTTGTGAGTTTCGGTGCTGGACTGGCGGCTATGGGGCTTAAGCCTTATATATATAATGTCGCTTCATTTATGACGCTTCGGGGTATGGAACAGGTTTTCCTTGATGTATGTTACCAAGAAAATCCAGTTGTCCTCGTAGGTGTTGGAGGCGGGTTCGCGTATTCTACAGCTGGGCCAACTCACCACGCGATTCATGATATAGCAATGATGTCTGAGATTCCCAACCTTACAGTAGTATGTCCTGGTGATCCTGTTGAGATGAAAGCGCTAATGTTGGAGACAAGAGACTATGGCAAACCAATTTATATTCGTATTGGAAGAAGCGTGGATCCAGTAGTTCATTGTGGGGATATAGACTTTAAAATTGGTAAAGCGATTAAGATGAAACAAGGGGAGCAAGCCACATTATATGTCACGGGTGTCATGCTAAAGACTGCAGTTGAGGCACAAAGTATTCTTGCTTCAAAAGGTTTGTCTGTTGGCCTTATAAGCATGCCAACAATAAAACCAATCGATGAATCACCAATTATTGAAGATCTGATCAAAGGAAGATTTATTTTTACCCTTGAGGAACATAGTGTTTTAGGTGGGTTAGGCGACGCAGTTGGACGAGTGATTCTTAACAACTTATGTTATGATGCTAGGGGTTTTTTGAAATTTGGGATAAAAGATGAATTTGCACCAGTAACGGGAAGCAGGGAATACCTTGATTCATTATATGGACTGTCGCCTGATGTAATAGCAAATCGGATTGAAACGAGTTTAAAGGATAAAAATGATTCTTGAAGATATTTTTGAAGAATACCGTGAAAAAAAGGAATTAATAAATATTAACATAGCGGATATGAAAGATAATCTTGGCGATTTTGCTGAAAATATTGTTTTGTATGGGGCTGGAAGCGCTGGAATAGCTTTTTTGCACTACTTACGGGATATTGGGGTTTTTCCCAAGTTTTTTTCTGATGGAAATCCAGATAAATGGGGACAAAACTGTGAGGGACTCGAGATAATAAACTACAAGGATATTGTCACACGTTTAGGGGAAGAGGCACTTGTTATTGTTACAATTAATACCGATGGAGTTAGGTATTGCAAAAGTTTTGCTGAGGCATTAAGAATGGGGGGACATGCTGGGGTACACAGGAAACTACATGATGTGGGATGTAAGAACGTTATTGACTATACCTTTTTTAGAAGATGCGTCGACCTTTTCAGGGGAGATAGATATAATTTGCCTTCTTGCTCAGATATTTATTCTATGGAGCAAAACGAGGCAAAAATATGTGAAGTTTGGGAACTCTTGGAAGATGAAAAATCTCGGGAAATATATGAAAAACTTGTACGTTTTAGAATGCTAGACGATACCATAATGATTCCCAGCGAACCGCAGGATAATCAATACTTTGAATACGTTTTTTTCCCCAAAAGAGATGATGAAGTTTTTGTAGACTGCGGGGCTTATAACGGGATAAGTTTAAACGCATTTTTAAGGGAGAATAATAATCTCTTTAAATATTACTATGCATTTGAACCTGACGGATATAATTACAAGCTATTAGTGGAGTACATTAACTCCTTGCCACAAGGGATAAGAGAAAGAATATATACGTTTAATAGAGCTGTATATGACTCGGATGAAGAGATGCGATTATATTCACTAAAAGGGCCGGGTAGCTTTCTGGCAGATATTGGGACACAAACAACAAAAGGCATACGCATAGATAATGTTGTGGAGAAAACAGGAGCGACTTTCATAAAGATGAATATAGAAGGAGCAGAGATACAGGCACTTGAAGGTGCCCAAGAAACAATAAGAAGTTGTGCTCCGCGTTTAGCTATAGCAGGATACCATAAAACAAGCGATTTGTGGGAAGTCCCTCTGCTGATAAAATCACTTAATAAAAAGTACAAGATTAACCTGCGAACATATATGAATAATGTGTCATTTATATATTATGCATCATGACAAAATAATTGTTTAGGGAAGAAAAAACATGAAATGTAGAATTTGTGGAAGAGAAATAAGTAGTGGAGAACTTGTGACAAAGGTCAATGTTGAGGTGTGTAATGTCTTCTCATCTCCGGTTAACACACCTAAGGTAGACGTAGTAATGTATACATGTTCAGGTTGTGGACATCACCAGATAGAAAGTATCTTTAATAATTCACATTATGAAAAATATAACCTTTTGAATGTAGATGATAAACGGATTAATGGTGGAGGAAATGCATCTGCAAGAATGTCTTATTACGAGGGAGTATTAGCAAAATTGCAGTCACTTTCTGTTTCGCCAGATAAAATTCTTGACATTGGATGTGGGCATGGTGAGATATTGATTAGGGCATCGGAGTTTTTTGGTGAATGCATCGGAGTTGAACCAAGTAAGTCAGAATGCCTAATCGCCAGGGAAATGGATCAATCTGGTAGAATGACTATAATTAACGCTTTTTTTGACGATGATTTTAAAGAGGAAGGGTTTTCTGCAATCCTTTCAACACAAGTGTTTGAGCACTTAGAAAATCCATTATGTGCAATGGCAAATGCATATAGAGTTCTAGCTGATGGAGGAGTAGGGTATTTTGATGTTCCAAATGGCCAGAAGATATATGATAATTCAGAATATTATAATATATATGCTGAGCATGTTAATTACTACACTGTGTATAGCTTAAGTGCTTTGGCAAAAAAAGTTGGATTTGAAATCATTTCGGCAGCAGAGATAATGGATGGAAATCATATTGCGTTATATGTTAAAAAACCAGTCAATCACACGACTTTTGACAAAAAACGAACTGATTATATAAACAAGATTGAAGAAAAATTATCTGAATATAATAATATAGCCATTTGGGGATGTGGCATAAAAGGCAGAAACTTTATTTCCTGCTTACCATATGAATTTAAAAAGAAGGTTAAGAACCTTTTTGACAGTAACCACGATATAGCAGGATGTTATGTAAATGACTGCGATGTTTCAATTAGTTCTCCCTCAAAAGCAAAATTACAGGAGAGCGATTTGGTTTTAATAACAGCGTTAGAGTACAAAAATGACATTTTAGTTTCATTGAGAAAAGATTTTGATTTTTCAGGGGAAGTGATAGTTCTTGATGATGAAATGTAAGGAAAATATTGTTGTATTTGGTGGGACAAGTTTTATAGGGAGACATCTGTGTGATGCTCTTTCTAGACAGTGCAGTAATGTTATTTCTGTAAACAATCCTTCTTCAAAAAAAAAGTGCAGCGCTTCGTCATATAACGTAGAAGTTGACGTTTGCAATCCTGAAAGATACACTGAATCCTTACAGAAAGTAGTAGATTTATGTGCTAAAAAGATAGACTGTGTTTACGTGGCCAGTTGGGCTGGGACTAATGACAGGGGAAATGAAGTTCTAAACAAAAAGAGCGCCGAGGGCCTATTTTTTTGCATGGACTATTTGATGAAAATGTGTGAGTGCAAAAGAATAATTCAATTAGGGAGCCAAGCTGAATATGGAAGAGGGGAGAGGATTGTAAATGAGTTAACGACTTGCAATCCGTTAACAGCGTATGGGAGGCAAAAACTTAGATTTTCAGAAATGATGTTTTCAAAATGTATTGGTAGTGAAACTGCCTTTATCGAATTTCGTATACATAGCGTATATGGAAAGGGCAGAGGCGGGCTTATTGAGTGGTTAATAAATCAACTGTCTGAGAACAAAGATGTGTATATGGAAACAACGTGTAAACAGATCTTTGACTATCTCTATATAGATGATTGTGTTGCTGCACTGCTTCTCGGGAAAAACGAATTGAAACAAGGAATATATAATATCAGTAGCGGAAAAGAGTTTTCTCTAAGAGAGTATTGTGAGATAGTTAGAGATGTTGTTAACCCAAAGAGTAAAATTATCTTTGGAAACACGGAAGAGTTAACGGGACCTGATTTCGTATTTGATTCTAACAAGTTGAGAAACCAAACTGCATGGATACCAAAGGTTAGTTTTAAAGATGGCATTAAGATGATGAGAGCGAACATAAGCTAAGAATGTTATTAAGGTTATCGTTTCGAAAAATAAAATGGCAAAGATTAATGTTTTATAGACATTTTTGATTGATGTTGTTAGATGAGAATGATTCTGCATAAATGCATAGATTGGATATGGCTTGTCTGGGAAAAGGAGTAATATTGGCACATTATGAAGTTTTCAATAGTTATTACAACACGAAATAGGCCCGAAGCGGTTCGATATAATCTTTTATCTCTTTTACAAAACAAAAGTGATTTTGAAGTTATAGTTTCAGATAATGGTACGTCACGATTGTGTAAAGAGGTATTTGATGAGGCGACAAAAGGTGATAAAAGATTTAAATATATTCGCCCGGAGAAACCATTAGATATATATTCGCATTTTGAATTTGCTCTTCCATTTGCAGAAGGAGATTATATTACCTTTTTGGAAGACAAAAAAATATTTTTTGCAGGAGCAATTGATTTTTTACAAGAGATATGTACTAGGTATAATCCTGAAATTTTAAGTTATGATATCTGTTACTATACTCCATATACGGAATCTTTGGATAACGGGTGGTATAAAAAAGCAGAAGAATGCGATTTGCAAAATGTTGTAAAAGAATATGACTCTGAAAACGAGTTTAAATATATGTTAAAGTATTCAGGATATCTTCGTAGCATCAATAAGGGAAATTTGCTTTGGGGATTCTTTAAAAAAAGTATTATTATTGAATCAATGAAAATAATGGGTGGATATTTTACCAAATTTTATTCCTTTGATTCGGGTCCCAAACTTCTTGCAATGTATCTTGCCAGAAATAAGAAGTGTATCCATATAAATTGTCCTATCATAATTGACATCAATACACCAGGAAGGGGAGCGATGACAAATGACTTTTTCTTCCTCAGGGAAAGTTGGTCGAAGGAAGTCCCTTGCAATGAGATGAAGAATATAGAAATACCGGGCATGGAGTTGATGATTAATAGCTGGTATTTTATCGGGCAAGAGTACTTATGGGTACTTTATAAATTACAGGAGGCGGGGTATGATTGTTCAAAGTACACATTAAATGTCCCAGGAGTGTTAGCGAAAATATATCATTCGGTTCGTGATGAACGAGTTATTAATATTCCTAACAATATTTTGAAAGAGCAAAAAGCTATCATAAAGAAGACACTCAAGAGTTTTAACTCTGCGGAAAAAGCAGAGTTTTACAGGATATATAGCAAGTATTGGAATGATACTCGTAGAGAAGATTTCCGCAAAAGACCGTTTGTCTTCTTATGGAATGAGGTTACATGGAGAATTCCAGCCATTTTAGAAATATATAATCGGACAAAACTTAGCAAAATACGAAAAGAGGCAAAAGAGGCAAAAGAAGCAAAAGAAGCAAAAGAAGCAAACGAAATGAACGAGGAAAGAGGCATTGAGTGTACTTTGCTAGAGCTGATTAATAATACTGTTTTGGTGAGCGATTGATATGATGAGAAGAAAGTACTGGTTATGGAGCAGATTTAAAAAGTGGATCCACTTTATTTTGTATCATGAAAAAATTAGTGCAGAGTTGTTAATTGAGAAGAGATTACAAAGAGAATATGCTAAACAACATGGGATTGATTTAAATTTAAAACATCTCAGATTTCATTCAGAGGAGCAGCTGTGCCTGGAACCAGATGTGTGGATTGGACCGGAAAGTTGGATTTGGTGTCATGCAAATCAGGATAGCGGAGAGGTAAATGGTGCATGCAAAGGCTCCTTAACCATTAAAACGCACAGTTATATAGGCGCGCGGTTCCATGCAGATTGTTATGCACCAGTAACAATTGGCGAGAATTGCCTGATAGCAGACGATGTATTGATTTTAACAGCAAATCACGGAATGAACCCGGAAAAGGAAGGAAGCTATGTGAAGCAACCATTTGAAACAGACGAGGTGACTGTAGAAGATGGATGTTGGCTTGGAAGTAGGGTAACTCTTCTTCCGGGAGCCTTTGTTGGCAAAAAATCTATAGTAGGAACTAATTCGGTGGTAACAAAAAGAATACCTCCATATTCTATTGCGGTGGGAAGTCCTGCGAGAGTTGTAAAAAGATGGAATTTTGACACACACAAATGGGAATGTGTTCGGCAAATGACGTAAACAGTTATGATGCATAAGAGGAAGTAAAATGTTCACTTCGGATGTTATTATTTTAGGCGCAGGTATTTCAGGACTGTCAGCTTCATATTACCTAAAGGAAAAAGGCATTAGTTCTGTTCTCATAGAAAAAGAAGATACATATGGAGGACTGTGCAATAGCTTTGAAATAGGTGGTTATGTATTTGATACATTTGCCCATATCAGTTTTGACAATGACGCAGAGACATACGAACTTTTAGAAGGAAAAACAGAGCATAGAACAAATAAATCGGATGCATTAAACTATTGTGATGGGAAATGGGTGAGACATCCGATTCAAAATAACCTTTTTGAATTATCGGTGGATGAGAGAATAAAAATCATTCGAGGTTTTATAGATAGACCGGAAAAGAATGAGGTTGGCAATTACGGGGATTGGCTTGATTCCCACTTTGGACTATATTTCTCTCACAAGTACCCTTGTCGATATACACGTAAATATTGGACTTTAGAACCCTCCCAAATGGATTATGGGTGGATTGTTGGACGAATGAACACTCTTGACATTGATGGAATTTTAAGAAGCTCTATGGAGAAAAATGAAGATACCCTTCATTACTCTAAAGAAGCAAGATACCCAAAGAATGGAGGCTTCAAATCGTTTCTCAAACCATTTGCAGATTCAAGCAATCTTATTTTGAACTCTTGCGTAAAAAGGATAGATGACAAGCAGAGAGTAGTTGAGTGCAAAGATGGGAGATGCTTGAGATATGACAAGTTGGTAAGCACAATTCCTTTAACGGAATTAATAGGTTGCTGGGAATCTGTTCCGAATGAAATTTCAAATGCCGCCAAAAAATTGGATTACACATCAGGGGCAATAATATCACTTGGTTTTAACAGAGCCAATGTTTCTCCAAGCCTATGGTTTTATATCTATGATGAGGATATATTTCCAGCGAGAGTTTACTCGCCAGATTGGAAATCTCCCAATAATGTCCCTGAAGGCTGTAGTGCCATTCAGGCTGAGGTCTATTTTTCAAAGTACAGGCCACTAAATATGTGTTTGGAAGAACTAAAAGAATTAGTAATTGACCAATTGCTTAGGCTTAGATTATTTAATCGAGAAGACATAATTGTATCGGATATAAGATATAAGAAATATGCAAATGTATTGTTTACTCCGCATATATATGAAGCAAGGAGTAAAATCCATGGCTTTTTAGATGAGAAGGGGGTTTTATATGCTGGTAGATGGGGAGAATGGGACTATCTTTGGGCAGGCCAGAGCCTTCGAAGTGGCAGAAGCGTTGCAAAAAAAATAATTGAATCAATATAAGTATAGCATTAAGGTGTAGAAAAAATGACAGTATCTGAGTATATTTTTGACTTTTTACAAAGGAAAGGCCTTACAACTGTATATATGGTTTCAGGCAGTTCGGCGATGTGGCTCACGGATGCCCTTTACCGGAATAAAAATCTTCGTTCTGTCTGTTGTCAGCATGAACAAGCGGCAGCAATGGCAGCAGATGCATATGGCAGGGTCACAGGAAGACCTGGGGCCGCTCTTGTTACCATAGGACCTGGTTCCACAAATGCGGTTACCGGAGTAGCCGGAGCTTACGTTGATTCTTCTCCCATGTTTGTCATTTCTGGACAAGCTAATTCTAAGATATTACAATATCAGAAAGATACTGGAATCAGACAGAAGGGTACGCAGAGCCTAGTGCTGGGCAACATGGTAAAGGATATTACAAAATACTTTGCTGAGGTTATGAATCCAGAGGATATCCGATATCATATGGAACGTGCCTATTATGAGGCAAATAACGGACGTAAGGGACCTGTATGGATTGATGTTCCAATTGACATTCAAAACAGGCAAGTTCCGAATGAGATGAAAGGTTTTGAGAAACCTATAAGGGCAACATCTGATTATGGCCTTGGGAAAGTAAAAGAGGCACTATATAAGGCAAAGAAACCTTTGATCCTGGCAGGATATGGAGTTCTGTGTGCTGGAGTTGAAAAAGAAGTTGTCGCGTTTGCTGAGCGTTTCTCAATTCCGATTGTAACTTCCAGAGGTGGAATAGGAACCATTTGTTCTGACAGTAGTCTATTTATTGGCCGCCCTGGAAGTTATGGAGATAGAGCTAGTCATTTTGCTATTCAGGAGTGTGATTTCCTACTGATTCTTGGGAGCAGACTAGCGCAGTCGACAACAGGGTATTACCCTAGTCATTTGGCACCTAAAGCTGTCAAAATAATGGTGGATATCGACGAAAAAGAACATGCTAAAGAAGATGTTCCCATAAATATCAAGATAAAAGCTAATCTTAATAGATTTGTTCCTGCACTCATTAAGGAAGCTGAGGGGTGGGAATATAGAGCAGATCCTTCTTGGCTGATTCATTGCCATGAGAATAAAGAAAAATACCCCGTAGTTTTGCCTGAGTACAAATCGGAAGTTGGGATTAATAGTTATGTTTTTACAGACATTCTTTCCAAACTGGTACCACAAAACACAAATATAGTTGTTGATACGGGAAGTGTTTGCAATATAGTATCACAGTCATGGCATTTGAAATCAGGTCAAAAATATATCATTTCAGGCGGACTGTCTTGTATGGGCTTTTGGGCAAGCTCTATTGGGGCGATTTCTGATGGAAATTCGGTTGTTGTACTGTCTGGTGATGGAAGTACGCAGATGAACATACAGGAATTTGCAACATTAAAGTATTATAATCTTCCAATCAAATTGTTTGTATACAATAACAAGGGTTATATGCTTATTCGCCATAACCAGCACAACTATATGAATGACAGATTCCTTGGTGTGGGACCGGATTCAGGTGTTCCATCTGTAGATTTCTGCGCGCTTGCCAAGGCATATAATCTCCCTTGCGTGAAGATAGATAAAAAGGAAGACATTGAAAAAAAGATTAATACCGTATTTGAGATAGATGGCCCCGTAGTATGCGAAGTAATGGTACAGGAATTTGGCACCATAGCGCCAAGAATTGCTTCTCGAGTTATGCCCGATGGGTCACTTAAAGCGGCTGAATTTGATGATTTATGGCCATTTTTGGATGAGGCTCACGATGAATGATTTTTGGAGAGGAAGAAAAGTACTACTTACAGGTCATACCGGCTTTGTAGGAGCTTGGATGTCAGCTGTATTGGCTTACCACGGAGCTGATGTTACAGGGTTTTCCCTTAAAGAGGAAGAGAACTCATTATATGACAAAATAAAGGATAAACTCTGTATAAAAACTGTTTACGGTGACTTGCGAAACCGAGAAGAAATTTTCTCCTGCGTTGAGGAAGTAAACCCTGAAGTGGTTTTTCACATTGCTGCATTTGGTTTCATCAAGGAATGCTTCGAAGATTCGCAAAGAGCTTTTACCACTAATGTTGATGGAACATATAATCTACTAGATGCTATAAACTATCAAGGTAATCAATGCAGAATTATTGTCGCAAGTAGCGACAAAGTGTACAGAAACAATGATTTAAAATCATATCTTTTCTCTGAAGAGGATTCGTTGGGTGGAATAGATCCGTATTCTGCTTCGAAGACTTGCGAGGACATTCTTGCACAAAGCTACTTTAGAACCTATTTAGATGAAAAAGGCTGTTCATTGTGTGTTGTTCGTCCAAGCAATATTCTAGGCGGTGGAGACCATAATATCTCTCGATTGATTCCCAGCATATATTACAATTTGGGAAGGGGCGAGCAACCTGAAATACGTAATCCCAACTCGGTACGACCATGGCAAAACATATTAGATGTATGTGATGCCTACTTGAAACTTGCAGTCGCATGTGAAAGAGGAACACACGTATATAACGTTGGACCAGAACCAGAGGGGATAAAAACTACCGGTGAAATAGCCGAATATATCTCCAATCTATATGGCGTTGGGTATAATGTTGATAAAGTGCGTCCCGTAAAAACAATAGAACATGAGTATCTAGGGTTGTCAATAGAGAGAATAAAAGCTGAACATAATTGGAGACCCAAGAGGAAATTGGAACAAACTTTGGAAGAAATCAAATATTTTTACCAAAA
>JAEEGL016342083.1_pt1 | contig 32799 bp, 33 predicted proteins | sample 9134231 | NCBI WGS metagenome assembly JAEEGL01 (sample SAMN16246548, study PRJNA631951) | gut metagenome | biome: gut microbiome; feature: rumen; material: fiber-attached | host: Bos | place: Iran: Karaj | collected 2018-10
ATCTGTATCAGAATTCCTCAGGTCAAGATTCATCCTCAGTCTCTCCGAAGCCTTTGCCTGTTCTGTCAGGCTATTTAACATCACTTGAGTAATCTTCATGATTTCTTTTTTGTGGTACAAAGAGATATGAGCAAAATTGCCAAAGCAGCGAGAGCAAACCAAACTTGTTTGAAGTTTGCCGAGTCGTGATGGCATTCGATGAAATCAACGCCCATATCCCCTTTAATATTCGTTTTATCATAGTCTGCGCAGTGCAACTTCAAAAGCCTCTGCATACAAACATCCTGCTTGACAGCCACGATAGGCCGCAAAGCCCTCAATGGCCTCTGCCGAACGTGGATGAGGATAGGGTCTCATCACGCCACGATACATCGAAAGCGCCTTCACCTTAGCATCCACACCTTCCTTACCAACTTCCACCCACGTATTCGGTTGGAAACGATTCATCGCCGTATTCAATGCCCATTCCGTACAGCTGGGCACTTCCATGTACCAGAACTCCTTGATAGGCTTCACCTCCGGCCTACGCTGGAACAGCCTTATCGCCTCCTGACAGGCCATCGAAGTCTGCAGGTGGTCATTGTTCGTATCCGCAGGATGGTGGGTGATGATAATATCAGGCTCACTCTCCTTGATAGCAGCCTCAATATGCTGCACCAATTTCAAGTGCGACACCGTATTCATCTCGATATTCGGAAAGGTTCCTTCAAACTTCGCACCAATACCCAGGAAATCCGACGATGCATTCAGGTCATCGTCCAATTCCTTATCCTCAGGTCTAAAAGCACGTGCTTTCGCTTCTGTACTCATGATACAAACATCCACTTTATCTCCCTGTCGCGTCCATTTATATATCGACGCTCCAGCACCCAGCACCTCATCATCTGGGTGTGCTACAACAATTAGATACTTCATTATATTCTATGTTTTTACTTTTCTATTTTACTTTGACAAAACCATCTTATAGCAATTCGTATCATACCTTTCAAATCCCATATCCTGGTATAATTGATTTGCAGCCACACGTTTAGGATTTGATGTCAACTGTATATGGTGCACACTCAGTTGCTTTGCCTTATCAATCATTGTATTCATCAAGTCCTTCCCATATCCTCGACCTCTACATTTTGAACTTACCACTACTGATTCTATGTCTGCTATAGAAAATTCCAGCGTATGCTTTACACAAAGCGTTCCTGTCGCTACAATATAACCATTCTCCCTGATAACATATACATGTGTATTTGCATCATTCAGGATGTTGTAGAGAAGAGTTTCGTCACAATAACTTGTAGCAGACAATTCATGCATCAGAATATCAATGTCTACCAGATCTCGAGATGAATAAACAGCTAATTCTTCTACCATTACCAATACTGTATTATTATCTTATAACCAAACAATGATACAAGGATTAAATATCTCAATGATCTATGGCCGAATTAAAACACTTTTCTGATTTTTCGTAATCAGTAGTATTCCAATGTCGGATAGTACTGCTACCTATAAAATTGCAATTACTCACTTTATATTTCATCCCTGCAGCAATACTTTCTTCATATCTGGCAACCACTACATCAGTATTATTAAAAGTGCAATTATCAAAACTAATCTCTTTATATAATAGTGGAGTTCCATTCCTATAATTGCCATAAAAACGTTGCATTCTATTACAATTAAAGCTGCAATGCCTAAATATATTGGTTTTAGCTGCGAAAATGCCATAAGCATCTCCCTTATATCTTAAGTCAAAAACGCAATCATTAAACTCGAGTTTCTCTCCTCCACTAGCACTACCCTGGAAACAATCATCGTTTCTAAAATAACAGTGATTTGCTGTTACTTCTACACCCTCACCTGCTCGATGAACATTAAGCTCACTAATATATAGGTATTTATTAAATACACAACTGTCAATAGTTACCACATATTTGGTACTTGGATTAGAAGCATATTCATGGATACCATTTTCAATTCCCTTGTCAAAAGTGCAATTCCTAACATATATATGAGCTTCTCTTTTTTGACCTGCGACAGCATGAGTTCCTAATGACAATTCTGGTCTAAAGCTATGCGTAGAAACAAATCTACTATTAGTAAAGTGCATCTCCCTAACATCTCCAGGTTTATATGTTTCAATACAAAATTCTCCTGATTCTATCGAACAGTTATCAACATACAAATAAAAGGTACCATCGTATGTATAACCGTCATCTCTTTCATGACTAAAACCGAAACTGTCCCCCCTAGTCTTAACCTTGAGGTTTTGCAAATTAACTATCATATTCGTATTTGGATCATGGGGAAAAACGAAGAATCCACTACTCATTGATTTTACAAGAGGGGCATCTGGATTATATCTCACATCAATAATACTTAAATCTCTCATTGTTAACGCAACTTCTTCAACGCCCATCGGTGTAGTAATACGAAATGCGTTGACTCCATTCCCCGCTATAGACTCATCATCAAAATCTGTGTATATTATTGGATTATTAACACCCTGAATGTATGTTGACTTATGAGATACAGGCGTTCTAACTCTGTCTAAAATCAAATTAGACTCTATAAAAGCACTATCAAATAAAACAATATTGGAAAAAACATCATCATCGTCTCCTTTAAACCAGGAGGAATAAGCTTCACCCGAGAAAGCACCTTTCAAAACCAAATCTTTGAAGATGACGCCTTTTTTGTTCTCAACTCTAGTATTTTTTCCCTTCAGACTTCTTGAGCACAAACAACCTCCTTCAAATATCAATAAGCAATTTTCTGGGATAACAATGTCCTCACCAAGGACATATTTGTAGCGTACGACATATACAGCATTCGCTTGGCTCATCATTTCCTGCGTAAGGGTATTAACACCACCTACATTATTCTTTCTAAGGTATATTTTCTCTCGACTAATGGAACGAATATTTTTATCCGAATATTTTTTATTCAGTGTAAGATTATACTGGAATAATCCTTGGCCTGCTTCTATAATACAGGCCAAAGTTTTTGAAGTACCCCCAAAGAACACACAGAGACACGCCAATACAACTATTATAAAAAAGATACCATTGTTTGAATTAGAATTCATCTCGCGGCATTAGTTCAGCATTTTTCTGAATATTTTATCTTTTTCATAATTCCATTCCACAGACATCTGACAGTCATCAATGAAGATACTATTGGATTCTTTCCCAATTCCGTATGATAAACTTCATATCGCCATTTTAATTTGTTATTAATGGGAAATGGACTATATAGATGTCTGCCTGATGATTGCGTAGTCAAACATTCGTTTAAAAGATGACAATCTGCTTTCTCTGCCACTTTCAGCCATAAGGCATAATCATTGCAATCACTAAGATTCTTAACCTGCTTAATACCGACTACCTCCGTATCATACATCACTGTTGGGAAACATAACCAACAACATTTTAGCAGGTCTATATAGGTTACAGTTTCTTTTCCACCAACGACAAAACCATGGTCTTGACGATTATCATCCCTCAATCTGAACTTTGTGTATGAAAAAGAATATCCATTCTTTACCATAAATGCTACTTGATCCTGAAGCTTATTGGGTTCCCATATATCACCACAAAGCATAAAAGCCACCCACCGCCCACGAACACCTTTAAGGGCTGAATTCAAGTGCATGGCTGTTCCATTCTCAAAGACGGTATACGAAATCTTAAAGCGATTGTCGTTTTCTTTTAGCCGCAGAAGCTTTTCCATTGTGTCATCTCGCGAAGCATCGTCAACGAATAACAGCTCCCAGTTCTTATAAGTTTGTGCAAATATGCTTTTCACGCTTTCTTCGACATTCTTACCATTGTTATGCGAAAGCATAATAATTGATACCAAGTCTTGTTCCATTTTGTCTATTTCTCACTTTATAAATATCCCTTCCATAACCTCCAGCACCAATGCCAAACCTTAAAAAAGGGTATCGAAAGTATATCCATCGGATAATATCTAAAGAATCTCATTTGCCTTTTCAAGGCTACAAAATTAAAACTTATCAAATTATTTTCGTCCCTACCAGATAAACGGTCGTCATACTTACCAAAATTGCCACTTCTCATGATTTCTTCTATGAGAAGTTTACCTCTCCTATTATCCAATTCTGCCACAAAAAGAGTTTCATCCATCCCGCAAACCTGCTTCAACACACACATCGCAGCGCCAGCAAACTTCTTTAGCCCAGCCTCCTTAATATCAGTAGCAGACTGTCTCCGTTCATCATCACCTAAGTTCTTTAAGACATAATAATAATCAATAATTTGTCTTAGACCGATACCCTCATACAAGAAATGCATGTATATATGAGCTAAGATATAGACCGCATTAAAACTCAATGTGGGATATGAGAATCCCAGTTCCTTATCATAATTTGAGAATTGGACATCAGAATATCTTCGAAAAAAATTCTGTAGTTTATGATGCAGAAAAGGATTACAAGCATATACCGGTATAAAGTGTATCTCCGTTTCAACACCATCAATAATTCGAGCATCTACATGATGAATTACGACATGCCCTACACCCAAGTAGCTGGCCTTTAGAAACTTTAATACTTTCTCCCTTCCACCCTCAACCCAAAGATCAATATCACCAGATTGTCGTCTTTCAGGCTTGGGATACAGCCTGGCAATACCCTGTCCTTTAAGCACACAACTTCGCAATCCGCCGCCTTTGAATATCCTTGTTAACTGTTCAGCAGCATAATTAACTTCCTTATTGCGATTTTCAATCTGTAATGAATCGCCTAACCACTGGTAAAACAATGGCATAGGTGGCATTGCAGCCTGTTCCTCTCCATTTATTCTCTCAACAGCATAAAACAAAATACCCGTCAAGGCCTGCTTTTCTGCCATTCGATATGCATCCAGCCATTCTTCTTCAGTAGGCTTATGGCTGAGGAAGTTTCTTTCCCCTAATGCTAATTGTATAAGTTCAAAGAAAAACATTACATATGTCTATTTGCCTCTGTAACTTCTAGACCTTTAAATGATTCTTCTTGGCTAACCAGTTGATATTCAAAATCCATTTTACTCATTTCCGGGTCATAGTAATACGAAGCGAACATTTTATTCAACGGCTGCAAGAAGAATGATCCCATCCATACAAGCGGATTGAACAACTTACTGAACCAAATTTTGTGATTGTATTTCTTTGCAAAATACTTCACAATCTCAACAGTATCAGCCAACTCCCTATTTTGCGGATAGAAGGTTCCTCTCAGTCCTAGAATCATGGTCTGCTTCACAAATTCAGCCAGATTGTCTATATATAGCATACTCCTTTGATTATGCCAATTGGGGAATATTGGAGTCTTTGTAGCGAGCCATCCTAAACGTAAGAAATTACCTTTGGAATTAGGGCCATAAATCATTGGAGGGCGTAGAATGCAGACTCTAAACAAAGGACTCTCAAGAGCATGCAATCCGTTTTCTGCCTGGAGCTTCGAGTCACCATAGAATCCATTAGGATTTGGTTTTGTATCAACGGTAAGCATCTCTGTCTTCAAAGACTGACTCTCATGGAACACAATCATACTTGACATAAAGATAAATTGCTTCACTCCTGCAGCCTTTGCATGTTTGGCTATCTCAATAGTTAAATCACGGTTCACCTTGTAATACAAAGGTTCCATCTTAGGGTCTGCATTCACATGAGCAATGCCTGCTACATGATAAACCACATCATACTTCGAGAAATCTGCCTGCTTCCAATGATCCTCAAAAGTATCAACAGCATCTATTTCAAAATCCTTAGATGTAGCTAATATGTATTTTCTGACGCTTTCACCCACATAACTTCCAGCACCAGTAATAAGAACTTTTATCATCCCATTAATTATTTTGCGAACATTTCAAGATACCTTCTTTTCATCTTAACGCCATATTTGATATCAATCTTGGGCAAATCCTCACCCAGTAATTGTTTGATACGCAGATATGGCAAATTCAAGCCACCTTCTTTAAAGATCTGCATAGTTGCAGCAATTCTGGGGTTAATCTCCATCAATACGGGTTTGCCATCACGGTCATATTTGAAGTCCAAATCTGCTGACCCGTCAAGTTTCAGAGCCTTTACTACAGACTCTGCAATCTCGTATGCCTCTTTGTTATATGACAAAGTAGCAGTCTGCGGGATACTTGCCAGATTAACATTGCTCTCACGATAGCACATATAAACAATCTTGCCGTGGTCTGCAATCAAATCCACAGAGCCCTCTTCGCCAGGGAGGTATTCCATAGCCATCATTTCGGGCATTTCTGGACGCTCATTCAGAGTTGCCTGTAAATCCTCAAATGAGGTAAAGAACGAGTTTGGCTTCTCACCAAATAATATATCAAACCTGGATTTTGACGGGTCAACAATCCGGATGCCACGGCTGCCACTCAACTCTGTTGCTTTCACGCATACAGGATATTTGGGATATCCCACAGCCTCACACGCCTCTTTCAGTTCAGATGCTTTCCTAATCACATGGAACTTGGGTACTTTCAGGCCTTGATCTTTCAAGAAAGCATAGAAGTGATACTTGTTAATGGTGGTCTCAATGGTCTTCCTATCACCAACGGCTACCTTTATGCCCAGTTTATCAAACTCTGCCTTGCGATCAAGAAGCGGGATGAGTTCTGCTGACATAAAAGGCAACACAACACCAACATTCTCCTTTTTACAGATGTCCAGAATGACATCAATATATCTGGGATCTGAGGCAGCGGGTACTTCATAGATACCATCATAAAGACCATCAAGCGTAGGGTCATAATGCATATCAATACCTATGACACGAATTTCACGTTCTTCATTATCTTTAAGGCATTTCACCAACCCGGGTGCAAACTGTGCACCACAAGCAGATAGCAGCACAGTTAGATTTGTAAACTCGCTCATATTAAATCTCGTAAGTTGTAAATACATCCTCAAATGTTTCACCCTTCTTCATCACATAGCAAGAGCCATTAGCCTTTTGGCCAATCATGGGGCAGTTCCAGAAGATGAATGGCGGCTTGGAAACATTGCTATAACCACCTACATTCCCAAAGATGACATAGTCACCAATTCCAAGTGAGCCTTTATAGTCTGGGTACATCACATCATGTTCCAAGCAGGTATAACCTACGAACTCAGCTTCATTAAGCATCTCCTGTTCTTTGTTTACATGCACAATCTGCAAAGGCATCTTCTTCATCTTACAGATGTCACCCAAATTATCCTTACTGCAGTTAAGCACAACAAACTCATGACCCTTGATGCGCTTTATGCTTTCCACTTTACCAATAAAGTCTATATAGCTGTTGATTACGGTTGTGCCAGGCTCTGTCATCAAGACAGGCTTCTTTTCCTGTGAAAGATGTTTGTAGTGCTCTGCAAAAGGAACGGCCACAGCCTTTGCATAGTCTTCAAATGTGGGGATGTTGTCACCAAACTGCTTGGCCAGTGATTCTTCCATACGAGCAAACATTCCGCTACCCATATCGATGAATTTGGGAGCCTTGTTGGGGAAATACTTATCAGCCAATGCCAACATGATTGTTGCTCGATTACTCCAAGCTTCTACTGTACGGCTCTGACCAACATGACAATGCAATCCTACCACCTCCAGATTCTTAACAGCAGCCACCATATCAAAAGCTTTCTGTAAATCAGGACTATCAGAATCAATACCAAAGCGGGAAATAAAGTGCTGGCCAATGTTAATATTTACACGAATACCAATCTCAAGGTTCTTGTCAGGATTCTCGTCAGCAATCTTACAAATACGCTTTAGTTCCTCCAGATTATCCACATTGATGATACCGCCATTCAACAACGACTCTTTTCCCAGTTCCTTTTTGAACGGACCATTATAAACAATCTGGCAAGGCTCATAACCAACAGCTCGTGCTACGGAATATTCCATATCACTTACCACCTCAGCATAACCGCCAAGACTCTTCACCAACTTACAGATTGCCGGTGTGTAGTTAGTTTTATAGCTATAAGCCAACTGATATTTTGAGTAGTACTTGTTGAAGCAAGCCACAAACTCCTTATAATTCTTCACAAAGTCCTCTTCACGGAAAAGATAGATGGGCGAGCCAAACTCCTTTTCTAATGCTTGTAATTTCTCAATGCTATACATATCAGTATATTATTTCGTTAATAATCAATTTATCTTTCATCCCTATAGACATGGTCACCAGATAGTACCGGAGCAATCACGCCAAAAAAGGTCTTTACGTCCAACCAGAATGACACATTTTCCGCATAGGCTGCATCCGCTTCGAACTGGTCTTCACGCAAAGCAGCACGGTTCACAATATCTATTGTACAGAAGAACCCTGGCAGGACCTCGTAACGCTTTGCAAACCTCTTGTTGTCTTTATACTCATCCCACTCCCAATCAAGTATAGGCCGCGGGCCAATAATAGCCATTGTACCATTAAGTACGTTGAACATCTGAGGAAGTTCGTCTAAACTTGTACGACGTAGAAAGCCTCCCACCTTTGTGATGCGAGAGTCGCTGGCACTGGTTGCCAAACCTCCCATCTCATAAGCATGATCGCACATAGTACGGAACTTGAAAACGGTAAAAGGTTTTGTTCCCAGCCCTAAACGCCTCTGTTTAAAGAACACTGGCCCTTTGCTGTCCAACTTAATAGCAAATGCAATAATTAGCATTGGTAAACAACAAACAATCAATCCAAGGACGGATAGCGTGCAATCTAAAACTCTTTTAAAAAAATGTTTATACATTGTATATCAATTACTGTTTTACTAAAACTTGTATTCTGCTAACAAATCTCTTATCAACCCCAAACAACACATATGCTAAAGATACCGACAAAACAAAAGAAGCTAATACATACAATGCTATTGGGAAACCTGTCGAACGCATGGCAAGCAATATAGGGAAATGAATTAAATAGAATTCATACGATATATCACCAAAACGCTTTAAAACAGGAGTAGATATAGTTGATAAGAAAGCAATCATGACTATAATTGCGCCCCCAAAAGCTTTCAAAATCTCGCTATAATTACTTGGAATCAAAATTTCATTACCATTATTTATAAAAATGATTGCCACAACTAGCAATAACCACCTTACCCATTTGTCGGCCCTGAGAAATATCACAATTCCTTTCTTGTTATCAATGAGATAATGCACAAAGGCAGCCATTGAGAAAAATGCAAACGACTGAAGGTAACCCGTTACCATTGAAAAAACAAACAGTAACAAACTTAGCCACCAACTGGTTTTGTTGAAAATCCACGCAACTACAGGCATGGCAATAAACATCATAACCTCAATACTCAAATACCATGAAGGAGGATTTATCAAATCTGGATTTCTCGGATAGATAATCAACGACTGCTTCAAGAACTCTAAAAACGAAATATCCTGATGCCAGAAACTATTCCCCCATTCAGAAAGGCCTACTTCTGAATAATGCAGGTGCGTATTGCATAAAACCATGCAAGTCAGCAAAACCAGAATATGGGGGGGGGTAAATTTTTATAGTCTTTCGAAACAATCCTTTAACATATTTCTTAGCACTTAACTCATCCTTCTTATAATAAAAGAAACCGCTTATCGCAAAGAAAATATTGACAGCAATAGCACCATCAAAAAAGAAATGTAACGGAGAATGATATAAGTCCCCTATAACCTCATTCCTATACATCAATAGAGAATGGGATAGGAAAACCATTAATGCACATATACCACGAAGGTTCTGTATTGTGTCACTCTTCATATCATTAATGTTGTATTAATTATATCAAAACACTCTTTTCTGACAATGAATATTTATTTCGTTGATGCCTCTCCCTGTCAAAAAACCATCCCCATTTGTTGAAATACTGAATGCCACTCTTTAAGCCAGCCTTGAGGAGGGCCTTGTTTTTCCTATGTGCATTGCCATGGGCATGGATTACATCTGCATAGGGATAATAAACCACCTTACCATATCTATTAACCCGCCTCACGAAATCAAAGTCCTCAAAATACATAAAGAACCGTTCGTCAAACAGGCCAGAATCCTCTAATACGGATGTTCTTAGCATCATAAAGCATCCACACACGTTTGGTACCTCTCTTGGTTTAGACATGTCATAACTCAAGAACTCATATTTACCATTGATTCGTTGAACGACAGAATCGGGTAAAAACCTGCGACCAAAAATCACCAATGGTGTAGGCAACAGCATCGCTGCAGATTGAGGATTTCCATTGGGATAATGCAATTGGGGGGCAACCAATGCCACATCTTTATTATTATCCAAGAAATCATGCAAACATACTATTGCATCATTTTTAAATATGATGTCGGGATTCAATATAATATGATATTTGCTCTTAACATTCTGCGCGTATCTCATGCCTATATTGTTCCCCGATCCAAAACCCACGTTACCTTGCCCAAAACAATAGTCAACCTTCTTATAATTCAGTTCTTCCACTATTGCTTTCAGGCTGTCAGTTGGAGAATTGTCAACAACATAAACTTTATCGATAATGCTCTTCTCAACGCAGAGGAGAACCCTTCTAAGCTCTTCCTCCTTTGTTTTATATAATACCAATGATGCTGTTATCATATACTTTAAATTTTTTCCCAACGGTTGTTCTCAAAAGAATAGCGTTTAATAGCCCTCGCAGGAGCACCTACAACCATCGTATTAGGCTCAACATTCTTATTAACTATAGAATGAGCTCCAATTACACATCCGTCTCCTATTGTCACACCTGGTAGTATCATTACGCCCTCTCCAATCCATACATTTTTCCCAATCTTGACAGGGGCTGTAATATACTCTCTATACTCAGGTGGAGTCAAAGGACTTGAATCATTATCTCCACCTTCATACTTTCCATGTGTATTGTCGCTTATATATATGTGACTCGCCAAGAGGCAACCGTCCCCAATTTCCACGTGGTCAACCGCTGAAATATGTACAAAGTCATTCAGTTGGATATTGTTGCCAAAAATAAGACGTTTTCTTGGATCATTGTTATTCGGAAATACTTCAAAACGACAATAATAACCTGCCGTCAGCGAGTTTCCAAAATCAATAAATTTCTTTCCTTTGATGATTATAGGAAAGTTAAAATAACGAATTCTTCTATCAATGAGTCTTGATCTTATAACTGAATAAGCCAGTTCACATTTATATAGGAAGGAATAATGCCGTTGCAGATTATCCTTTTTAGATGTCATTGCCATAACTTTCTTAAATCAAAGATGAATGGGATGAATTTGTTGAGCAAGTATACGACCAATAAAGCCGCCAGAAATGAACCGATAAAACTTATGAAGAAACCAAACGAATATAATGCTGGGATTTTATTTACAACCGTACAAAACACGAAGGGTATTGACGCTGACAAAAAATAAAAACCTATAGAATGTCTTGAAACATATGTCACCAATCTTACCGGTTTTAGTAACTTACATAGGAAAACAATGACAAATATAGCAATCAAACTTAGAATAAACCCTTTCCATTCTATACCTACCAGTACAGAAACTTTCCATGAACCTACAGCAGTAAAGTCCATTATTAAGTAATAAGTCACTAATACCACTAAACAAAAGATGCCCCCCCCAACTTTGCTGATAAATGAATCTATTAGACTTTCATATTTATGAAACAGCCCTCCGCATACAAGGAAGAAAAGCGCCATTAAACCACTTTTATAAAACCAGGGTAGATAATCATCACCCATGATTTGGACATTATTCTGATGAAGATAATAGCCCAGAATAACGAAAGGAAGTGAAAGAGCGAAATAACACCATATATTACGAAAACGTGTAGTCAGCATCAGTACTATCAACAGTTCTGAAATACATAAAGCGCACGTAAACCACTGCGTACCGCGAACTATAGTATCTATAATAAATGTATCCAATGTCAACCCTTCACCCCGAATCAAGGTCTTAGGGACGAAATCTATCATGGAAAACAGGATAGACGGAATGGCTATTTTAAATAAAATATTAGTCAACATCCCTTTTTGTTTTACACTATCAGACAGGAACACCTTCTTATCAGACGATATAATAGGTTCACTTAATTGTTTTCGAAATATTAGATAACCGCTAACAAAGAAAAAGGCGTTTACGAAAAAAGGGCCATAGGGCACATATACGGGACACTCCGCAGTACAGTACATTCCTGCGTGACACCAGTACACAAAAAAAATACAAAGAAATTTTAACCAGTCAATCCACGTTATTTCTTTCATCCTTGATAGTTTTTACTGTGATATGGCATTGATGTAATCGTATGCCACTTTATAATCTGTATATTGTTTTGCCGTTGCTATAGAATTGGACGATAATTTATTCAATGTTTCTTGAGGAAGTGTCTTTAAATATTCTACAATCTCTGCCAATTCTTTAGAATCTCCCGCTTTGCAAAGGAAACCGTTCTCTCCATGCTTGATAATACCATCCATTCCTTCATCTCTGGATGCTATTACTATACACCCCCTTGACATAGCTTCAAGATACACCAATCCAAATGTTTCTATTTCACTCACCATGATAAACACATCCGCCTTATCAAGATGGGTGGTTACTTGTTCACGCGGCATCCTACCTGTAAGCGTCACTTTATCTTCGCAATGGTATTCCTTTGAGGCATTTATTATTTTATCTTTTTCCGGCCCTTCTCCAACAAATGTAATTGAAAATGAATTTCCTTCATATACTTTTGACAGTGCAGGAATTAGCGTGCATGGATGCTTCCTCCTAATAAGTGAACCTACATAAATAAAGTTAGAAACAGAATTTCCAAAACATCTTGGTTCAGTTATATATTCCTGTGGCACACCGGAAGGACACATGAAGTATGGATGTTCTCCATAGAATTTTTCAAATGCCCATTTTGTAGGGTAAGATCTGTACCCAACAAATTCCACTCCTTTAAAAAGCGCATCATCTATTTCTGAATACGCAGTCTCCGGGCCATGGATTGAAATGGCACAGGGCACTTTATACTTAGATTTAAGTTTTATAATAACATCCAGGTTCGGATGAATAAAATGCCCAACTATAATATCTGGTTTATAATTATCTCTTATCAATATCTCATCAACCCTATTGGATATTTTTTCAATTACTTTCTGGGAAAACGACGCACCTGGTTTCTTCTTGAAAGCAGGCAACCTATCCACGATTACACCATCCATCTCATAACGGCGGGGCTTGTTGATATACTCGTCCTGTATAGCCATCCCATATTTGTTGGAAAGATAGCCTCTTAGCATACGAAGTATAGGATAAAAAAAACGGGGATATACGTTATAGTTGAATATTACCCTGACATTATACCCCATCTTCACCCACTCTTTCGCGAAATAGTGACACACAGAGGTGTTGTTGATAATCTTCACATCATCCGACGGATATAGTGAAGTTATCATAAGAATATTCTTCATTTAGACAGTCGTTTATTTAGTTGAATGCAACTTGGGAAATATAGCTTTAAGATGCAAATAAAAGAAAATTCCTATTGCAGCAATGAGGGATTCATATCGGGTAACCTTAAACTCCTCAAAAGGATTGTTTCCTGTTGGCAGGTACAATAGCCTCAGTCTTTCCGTCATGCTTTTTGCTGGATTCAGCCACTTGGGGATTCCGGGATTACGATCACATTTCCCTACAACGGGTATAACATAAGAAGTTATACCGGCTTTTTTTGCGCGATAACCATACTCAAAGTCGCCGCATGAATGCCTGAAATAAGGGTTCAATAATCCAATCTTTTCATACACTGTCCGAGGTACATAGACAAAATTGCCATTGAAACAGTCACACGCCACAGCCTCTTCATTGGGTATAATCATTGTTCTCCTCTTGTAGATATAGCCGGAATAGGTTATCTCGTTATCGTTTGTGGTAGAGCACATCGCCCCTACAATGATAGCATCAGGTAGCTTTTCTCTGAATTTCAAAAACTTCTCCAATGCATCCTGCAAAAGGACAACATCATCATTCAACCACAAGCAGCCATCATAATTATACGTATCCCTTGCTGTTTCCCATGCCAAAAGCATTCCTCTGTTCCAGAATAATTCTCCGTTGCCCTTGATAATCTTCACTTCGGGGAATTGCTCATGCACTTTCGCACCTGTTCCGTCATCTGAGCCGTCATCAACAAGAAAACAATCAAATACATTACTATTATATTCTTTTTGACTTGTGAAAGCCTTCAAACATGACAGTGTTTTCTCGCAACGGTTATGTACGGTTAACAATACTGCTATTTTCATTATTATAAACTTATAATAGAATAAAGTTCAATTATACGATTATTCTTTTTCTTTAAAACACAATTATTTCTTTTCCATACATTTAAGTGCATTTTGGTATAGCGATAGATGCTGCTTCACTATATGGTCAGAATCATACTTCTCCTTCAATACCCCATAGGCTTTCTGTGTTAAAGTTTCCACATATGAACGATTCTCTATCAACTTCATCGCCCTTTCCATATCTTCTACATCATATACATTACACAATATGCCATATTCGCCATGACCCAAAACAAACGGAACGGCACCAGAATTCTCGCCACCAATCACGGGTATGTGACGAGCCATACCCTCGATAAGTGTGTTTCCAAATGATTCTTCAAGTGATGGATGAACAAGACAGGTGGCTTTATCAAAAAGAGTCATTAATGAATCATGGTTTACATAACCGCATAATACCACACCGTCTATCAATCCTTCCTTTGACCATTCCTGCACTTCCTTCCCATCTTTTGTAAAGCCAGCACCCGCCAGCCATAATTCCGTGTTGTTGTTCTTCTTGTGATAACTATTAAAAGCTAGAAGTAATCTATAGATATTCTTCAGTTTATAACCAGCAGACTGTGATACAGCTACAAATACTATCTTGCCATTGACTTTTGCATGTGAATCTATTATTATTCTATCATCAATAATATTATAAACGACCTCCACTTGTTTGCTTGGATAGGAATGTTTTATCATACTGCTTATATAGTCCGAGTTAGCAATAAAACGTATTTTATCCATACTCATTACATACTTATAGACGAACCAATTTACAATCCAATATAATCTATCACCCAAACCCTTTTGAAGTTTCAATATTCTTGGGCACCAATCCCTAACTGTGCAAAATACAGGTATTCTATCTGTGTAACTCGCAGCAGCCGCAGCGTAATCATAAGTCCAATGCGCATGTAAGACGTCCAGATTAGACACCTCTTTATCCATAATTTTCCTCAACATCTTTATCATAGATAATCGAGAAAAAACAATCGCACCCTTATATGGTTTATATGAACTAGTAATATAAATTTTTACTCGTTCACCATTCAGACAAACATCCCTTTGTTTTTCACGAGTGTACGTAAAAACGACGACTTTATGACCTGCAATAATAAACCTTCTAACAAGTTCGCTCAGTGATGTGGTAGAGCGATGAATATCAGGGATTTCTTGACCTGAATATAAATAATCGGAAACGACAGACGGCTTGAAAGGGCCTGCAATACCTATTCTCATGATATATTAAAATATTAACCTATTATATTATCAAGAATTGTATTAAAAGAATCTGTGAAATGAATGAGACTGAATTCTTTTCTTGCATATTCATACACTTTCTCTCTATGATTCACTATTTCATCAATTGAAAGAGGCATTATTTTATCAACTATAAAACTATAAACACTTTCTACCCTATAATTAGGCAATTCATAAATACAAGAAACTGAAGGGAAACCAGTCTCTTTAGTAACTATTGGAATTAAGCCGTGAGCCATACAAGTCGCTACACCTGTTGACATACCCTCTGAACATGAATCTAGTATAACAAATGAATTCTTGTTTACCACTTTATCAATAAAATCTTGAGATAGGACGTTTACAGTTCCGCAATCTATTGTATTCTTTTTAGAGATTTTTCTAAACAGATGCTTTTCTTTGGGGCTTATTCCATATACATTTAGCGTACACTCAGGAAGTTTATCAAATACATCAACAAGGATATCCAATCCCTTATGAATTAAGCCATTCACGCCAAACATCACAAAAGAATATTTGTGCTTGGCTGTTTGATCATATACTATCGGTTTTTGAAATACATAATTGGGATTCAAAACAGCATTAGAGTGAATAGTATATATCTTATTACAAATTGTTTTCAATGATTCTGTATTATAATCAGAATTCATAGAAACAACAAAGTCAGACATCTCTATCATTTCTATATCAAAGCAGTTTTGTCTTATAGATGCTTTTGAATAATCTAAATTAGGATGCCGTTTATTAAAATAATCCAATCGCTCACTATATTTTTCTCTCACAACAATTGGATTATTTTCGGTCAAGAATAACACTTTTTTTGCTTGAATTTGTTTTTTTATGAAAAGTTTGTAAACTATACCCAATCCGATAATAACATCATAATGAACATCCTTATTTGATTCATAGAATTCAACATCACTATACTTGCATAAATCTATACAATAATCCTTTTGTACAAGACAATATATCATTTGGTTAAGATGATGCAAATTAGCATGGGGTATAATATTAATATCAACCCCAATTAATGATGTATATACCAATAAAGCCCTTTTTTGATCATTCCGAGTCAAATCATTATTGATATTCTTAATATATGAAGGAAAGTAGTGTTCTGAGAACCTTTGTACAAAAGGTCTCAGTAAACTACTTCTCATAATCCCATCTATTCTGTCAACAATCCTCATTATTATGATGATAGAAATAGTTAAATATGTTCCTCAACTCCACGGAAATGAACATTCAGTTCGTGGAGGTGCTCCAAAAGAGTACCAAGAGGAGTACCTTCTGTCATCTTAGCAAAAGCGTTCACATCTTTCGGGAAGCACTTGCCACCATAACCAAACTTACCATCGGGTCCTGGTACGTAAGTATGTGTATCATTGATGTAACCAGACAGAAGTACTCCGGTATGAACCTTACGCCAGTCGGCACCCATCTGCTCACAATACTCACGGCAAGCATTGAAATAGGTTACCTTGTATGCACCAAACACATTATGCATATATTTGGTAAGCTCTGCCTCCAGTGGTGACATTACTGTGAACTTCTTACCCACAAAGATCTTAGTAAGCAGGTCATGAGCACCAGTAAATACCATTGTCTGTTTCTTAAAGTCCTCAATATGAGTACGCTCAGTCAAGAACTCTGGCATATAGTGAACCTTATGGCCGGTTTCCTTGGAAAGGCGATCACTAGTGCCAGGAAGGATAGTGGTACGTACAAATACAGGCACATCAGGAAGCTTAGAAATAAGTTCCTTCATAAGAGTCAAGTCCTGCGTGCCATCATCCTCTGTAGGAACGTGTATCTGCAGGAATGCAATATCAATATTGCTTAAGTCATCATTGTATCCTTTATAAGGATCACTAATAAACAGTTTACACTCTGGATTGTTGTGCTCCAACCAATCCTTAAGGGCTCCACCAACGAAGCCACATCCAATAATTCCAACGTTAATCATTATGCTGATATTTTTAATTATTAAATACAATAATGCAAAAAACTATTTCCATAGTGTAGGTATCCAATTTTTGAATTCTTCATTACTCATACTTCTAATTTTTTCTGAATAACATAATGCAATCATAACCCACAATGCTATGTCCATACTTGCAAAATTAGTTGGAAACTCTACCCATCCATATGCCCAACAAAATCCGACATAACATGCAAGATATTTTATATATGTATTATTTGAATGATATATAGCCAATGATGAAGCTTTTATATAAACCATGGTATACAAAATTAAACCAATAAGACCACACCAAGTAAAAATATTCGTTAACCCCATCTCATTTTTATGCCTCTCTCCTTTATTAAATGTTTTCTCATTGTCATATTGATTAACAAACAAATCTGTAGATGCAGAATACTCAAAGCCTCTAGCAGGAGTGTTTCCATAAATAAAATATTTATTCTCGACCGCGGAATTAAAAACGTCCACAAGTAGTAAACTCCTAGTATCAAATTGGTTCGCGTCTTTTCCATTATTGTGGGATTGGGCTTCTTCTACTGTCAAATTTCCAAAAATCACTTGAGTAGAATCAGCTAAGATAAATCCAAAAAGAATGAGAACGGAAAGATAGCTGGCTACATGAATTTTCTTTAATAAAGAATTAGACACTCTAACATCAAAGTAAATGCACAACAAGGCTATAAGTACAAGGCCGCCTTTAATAATCTGAGATCTAGCCTCCAAGTCATTTATTATAAATAATATCAAGAAAAAGAAAAGTATAATTCTTTTTCTTTTCTTAAACAATGGTGCATAAAAACATAATAGTAGTAAAGGAGAAACATACAATTCACTTAATCCTATTCCAAGACAAATCAGCAATACAATTATCAAGACCAGACCTCTCACCCACTTAGAATATATATTTGCAACATAAGCAGGTTTATTGAACAAAAAAATTACGATAGGCGTTAACATGCCTAAAGAACCTATCAAAAGCTGTTTGTATTCGATGTAATTATCAGCAATTAACAAGCCACGAATTATACAAATAAACGCCCAGAAGAAATATAACTTTACAATTTTATGTAATTTGTCACCAAAAAAGGAACTTCTATTATAGAAGATAACGAATAATAATAATATTTGAAATAAGAATCCAATAATGGGATTATCTCCAATTATAGGAATATATGGAGGTACGGCTACAGTTATAGCAATTAGTAAATAACTAACTAACTCCGCAACCTTTCGTTTTTTATTATCCTTCATGACATTGAATAAGCATTTTTTAATCAATATATTTCCATCATTATCCAAAATGTCCTATAACATAATTTAATGGTTTAATATTAAATAATTTTATTATTCCCATTAGAATAATGTAGGAAAATAAAGACACTATAACAAAAAATACAATTGTATTAATCAAACTTATCGGCATAATTACTTTATTCACATATCGCACTAGTATTTCCAACACAAAGAAATGAGCACAATATACTATAATTGAATTTTTGCCCAAATAACTTAACATCTTTATATCAGACAGTTTTTTTGACAACTCAATTGAAAACACACAACCCGCAAATGTATAAATCATATATGATGGTATTTGACATAAACTGAACAAATTTGTTGTATGAGAATAACCAATAGGGCCATAATATGAAGTATCAAATCCAAGCTTAGATAGAATAAAACAAATTAATGTACATATACAAAACAATATACTAACAATAGAGGTTGCTCGCTTATTTAAATTATATTTTTTTAGAGCAACACCAACCCAGATAAAAATAGCCATACACAAACCGTTTCGATAATGCAAATAATTCTTATAATGACTGGGTAATGGCATATCATTATAAGAGATCGTAATAGCAAAGCCAATTATTAACAAAATAAATAGGATAATAAGCTGTATTGTTGAATTCCTTATGTATCTATTGATAATCCAATAAAGAATTTTACCTAACAAAAGAGCTGGAAGGAACCAATAAAGTTCTAGTAAAAAGAATATATGTTCATTACCAATATCATAGAAAAATCTCCAACTACCTGAGATAAAATAAGACACTAATAGAGTAATAATAGAAAAGGAAAGAAAAGGTAGAATTAAGCCTTTCGCTTGCCCCCAAATGAAACTCGACCATTTTTTTGAAAAATTAGAAGTTATACCAGACAAAACAAAAAAGGCTTGCATAAAAAAACATCCGTAAAAATATCCTGTATAAGAATAAAATGATAAAATATCACAATTCACCCCTTCAGCTTGGGATATTATGGGGATGTGACCTAGAACCATTAATATAACCAAAAAGCCCTTGCAGGCATCTATCCACTCAATTCTTTTTTTATCTTTCTCGACCATTACTTATAAAATTATCGATATCTGTAATTACACTTTCATATACTCTTTCTCTCTTTTCTACGATCTCTTTATTATACACTCTTATATTGTGCAAGTATTCATCGTCCGTTATAGGCTGCGTAAGTTCCTTTTCTGATATATCTTCTATTGTATAAACTGAAAAGCCCATTTTTTTGTACGCATTGTATACTACACTATCCTTGTATAAAAAAACTTTAATACCATGTGCAATACAATAGTTTATATTGTACATAGCCTGCTGTCTTATCGTACCAAATATCGCATAACTACAACTATCTAATAGTTTCATATACTCATCGTATGGTAAGAAATCGTCTAAAAAAAACAGTTCTGCATCTGTAGAATGAATTTCATTATGAAGTAACTCAGAGTATTTCTTATTCCCATAATTAAGAGGTAAGATAATCTTCCTGCCAGTCAAATCAATTTTTTTAATATCCTCCCATACATCTAAGTGATTATTTGTATATGAAGCAGAATTACCAAAAAGGATTGCCCCTTTACTATCTTTCTTATTTTTTATAGGATTAATTATTGATCCCATAGAATTTTTATAGTAAAAAGGAGAACCTTTTATTACAGGGAAATTATTGCACATAATATCAAACTCAGCATCTACAACTGGTTGAAAATAATCAATACGTTTCAGAATTTTCTTACGCAAGCATTCATAATACGGTTTCAAGAAAATGTAACTAAAAGTCTCCTTCACATAATGTACAATACCCTTCTCTTTTACTAGTTTATTCGTTCGAGGCTTATACATTTTAATTGGAATAAAAGGCTTAGCGCAATGGAAATCGCTATAAAGCTCGTATCCCCACATCCACCAAATTACAATGCGATTTTTTGGTATATATTTAAAATAAGGATAATACTGAACTCGTAAGGAATAAAAAAAAACTACATCATAAGTGTCAGACATCAAAAGTTCCGCTATATTCTTTTTACCACAAATCATTTGAACTTTTTCTGTGCTAGTAATCAACTTCAATTTGTAGTCATTCGATGAAACAAATATAACACCCTTATTAGATAAACGCGGATCAGATTCAAAATTAACTATTGCTTTGTCAAAGAATTTATCATCCGCAGTAATATGTAATACCCTTATCATTTTATTTGCTTTTTATTAGTTTTTGAAATACAGGATAAATCATTTTTTTTATTTCCAAATATTCCGTCATATTTCTTTGTTCGCATATGCCAATAGTCAATGTTAAGCCTAAAACAATTTGAACAAATAACATAAGGTAACAATTAATTTCTATATAATTTATTAAATAAACTGGCAAAGCAATACTCGCAGCAAAAAATAATGATGGCATTATATCTTTTATTTGTTCTTTAATGCTATAGTTTAAAAACGGCCCTGAATAATATGCATTTAAATAATATGAAATTAGTCCCACAACAACACTACCCCATAGCATTATGTATATATCCACAAATATTCCCAAAAATATAGGTATCACAGATACTGTCTTCTTTATTATTTCAAGTTTGAGAAATAAATCGCTCCTTCCTTGAACTTGGAGCATGTTTAAATTTATTGCGTGTAAAGGGTAAAGCATCATATTGAAGCACAATATTTGAAGCATTGGAACACATTCTATCCATTTTTCTCCTATTAATGATAATATCATAGACTTTGAAACGGCAGCCATTCCAAGCATCAATAGAAAAGTCAGAAATGTTGTCATCCTAATTATCCTTCGGTATGCATCTCTTAATCTGCAACGATCATCTTGTATTGAACTCAGTACAGGGAAACTTACACGCTGTACGACTTGTGTCATATTATAAGAGCATAACATACTGAATTGTTGAGCCCTAGTGTAATAGCCAAGTAATGCTGGTGAATAAAACTTTCCTATTACCATCTGATACACTTCTTTCCATATAGTGTCTATCAAACCACTAGCAAGTAATTTCCAACTATAGTCCCATAATTCCTTAAGGCTTTGAAGTGAAAAAGTCAAACGAGGAAACCACCTATTATAAAACCATAGAAAAAAAGTATTCAGGAACTGTAATGTCAATTGTTGAAAAACAAGAGCCCAAACCCCAAAGCTAAAAAAAGCGAGCCCAACACCAACGAAGCCACTTATCACAGATGATATAACAGATACTTTTGTCTGTGTTCTAAAATCAATGTTTTTTGTCAACTTCACTTTCTGAATAATAGCAAATGCATTTATAACAACAATCGTTGACATAACACGCGTTAAAGGTGTCAACTGAGGCCTTTCAAAAAAAACAGCCAATAGATCTGCACTAAAAAACAAAAGTGCACCTAACAAAATAGACACACAAATATTTACAATAAAAATCGTGCTATAATCATCTTCTGTCGCATCCTGCTTGCGGATTAAAGCATTAGTAAAGCCACTATCAACAAGGGCATTGATTATATTAATAAAAATAGTTAATATACCTATCAATCCATATTCTTCAGGCCCAAGAAGTCTTGCTAAGACAAGACTTACAATAAAAGAAATACCTAGCCGAGACACATTGTCTAATGCGCTCCACATTGTACCCTTTAGTGTTTTCGTTTTTAAAGACTCCTGTCCTTCAACTGTCATACATTATTCAAATTTAGTCAGCTTTTTTTAACTTTACCTCAATATAGACCTTGTTTCCTTCTTCGTCAATAAAATATGCATTATCATATCCATTAAAAGAAAGGGCCCGAAGATGATCTATAGCATGAGCCCATGATATTCTCTCATCTAACTTGATTTCAAGCATTTCTTTGAAGTCTTTTATGTAATTTATATTCCCTTCACTCTCTGGATAATACTTATGATATGTGTTATTTATTATATCGTCAAAATTTTCCTTTAACAGCTGTATCTCTGCAGTTTGGACCTCTGAATATACACTATAGGAAGTACTCCATGAGTATATTTTAACCTCCTTTTGCGCAATAATTGCACCATGATCAAGATCTTTATCAATTTCATGTATTGTTGCACCATGGGGAAGTTTGTTCATAATAGCGAACACTTGAGGGAACCAGCCTCTGTTGTATGGATTAAGACCAGGATGCACATTTACACACCTACAATTATTTACTAGCTCTTCTGGAAAGATTTGTTTACAATGAAGCGAAAGAAATAAGTCATATTGTTTAAAGAAATCAGTCGTTTTCTCCTTTAATCTAATTTCAGGTAATATATCACGCATAGGGGATGGAGAGCCTATTAAAGAACAAAAAAAATCAAAACTGATATTACTATAATTCTTTTCTTTTATAATATCTTGTATCGCACCATACAAAGTGCGATTGTCAGTTATTACACAAATTTTCATTTTTCTTTCTTATTTAAATTAATTTTTTACCAACTCTATGACTCGATTTATATCTGAATCAGAAAGTTCATGATGCATTGGAAGACATAAAACACTATTAGCCATCTTATGAGCATTCGGTAAATTAGCAGGGTTAGCACTTTCTAAGCCTCGATATGTAGAAAACTCACTTATAAGTGGATAGAAATATCTTCGTGACAGAATATTATATTTTCTCATCTTGTAATATAGATCATCACGTGTTATGCCATACTTGTCTGCATCAATGAAAATTGGGAAATAGCTATAATTATGCTTTACCCCTTCCATATCAAACCACATGTCTATCCCTTCTATATCTTTTAACTGCTCTCGATATATCTGTGCTACTTTTTGACGTATGGCGATTGCGCTATCTACTTGTTTAAGATTTAGAATACCATAAGCTGATCGCATCTCATCCATTTTACTGTTAATTCCAGGTCCTACAACAGTAACTTCATCATGTATACCAAAATTTTTCAAATCATCTATTCGCTTTTTTGTTTTTTCATCATGCATTACCATAGCACCACCTTCAATAGTATTATAAACCTTAGTAGCATGAAAAGATAAAGTGCTCATGTCTCCAGCATTTAAAACTGATACAAATTCAGTTTCATCTTTTGAAAGTGTTTTCGATATTGTATTGTTTACTTTAACGCCAAAAGCATGAGCAGCGTCATAAATAACTTTCAGGCCATAACGATCTGCAATATCTTGGATAGCATCCACATCACATGGTTTCCCGTATACATGCACAGGCATAATTGCTGTTGTCTTAGGGGTAATTGCTGCCTCTATTCTATTAGGGTCCATACACCCTGTTTTCAGATCTATATCTACAAACACAGGTTTACAGTTATTCCACCAAATGCTATGTGTAGTAGCAACAAAACTATATGGGGTTGTTATTACTTCGCCAGTAATACGCAAAGCCTGAAGAGCAGTGAGTAATGGTAGAGTACCATTAGTAAACAAGCTAACGTATGGTACACCTAGATATTTAGCCAGCTCCTTTTCAAGTTGTTGATGAAATTGGCCATTGTTTGTTATCCACTTACTCGCCCAAATTTCTTTGAGCATTTCATTAAACTCGTCGAGATTGGGTAGCAACGGCGAAGTGACTGTAATTTGTTTATCTGACATATTTCTATTTTTTTATTTCTGGATGAGTGAAAGTATTGGAATTAATTTCCTCCTTCATTTCTTCAACCACCTTAAGGAGGTATTGGCCATACTGATTCTTAAGCATAGGCTTTGCAATCTCTCGCATACGCTCCTCAGAAATCCATCCATTGCGATATGCGATTCCTTCCAAGCAGGCCACCTTTAACCCTTGACGTTTCTCTATGACCTCAACGAAGGTACTTGCTTCTGCAAGGCTGTCGTGCGTACCAGTATCTAACCAAGCAAAGCCACGACCAAAGACTTGAACTTTCAATTCGCCATCTTTTAGGAATTCCTGATTCACCGTAGTAATCTCCAGTTCGCCACGAGCAGAAGGCTTAATATTCTTGGCGACATTAACAACCTTATTGGGGTAGAAGTATAAACCAACAACTGCATAGTTACTCTTGGGGGTCTTCGGTTTTTCTTCAATGCTTAAGCAGTTACCCTGTTTATCGAACTCAGCAACTCCATATCGTTCTGGATCTGACACCCAATAGCCAAAGACAGATGCTTTGCCATTGACTTCAGCATCTTCAACTGCCTTACGGAGCAAAGCCGTAAAACCAGCTCCATAGAATATATTATCACCCAAAACAAGACAGGCACTATCATTACCAATGAACTTCTCACCAATGATGAAAGCCTGAGCCAGTCCATCAGGCGAAGGCTGTTCTGCATATTCGAAGTGTACGCCATAGTCGCTGCCATCGCCAAGGAGTCTCTTAAATCCTGGCAAATCATATGGAGTAGAGATAATCAGAATATCTCTGATGCCGGCCAGCATCAGAGCGCTGATAGGATAATAAACCATAGGTTTATCGTAAATCGGGAGCAATTGTTTGCTCACACCCTTGGTAATAGGATATAGACGGGTTCCACTACCGCCTGCTAATACGATTCCTTTCATAGGGCTATGAATTATAATGTTATCTATTCTTATACTGCTGTTCGTAATACTTTTGGTAGTCACCAGAGGTTACATTATCCAGCCATTCCTGGTTATCAAGATACCATTTCACAGTCTTTTCAATTCCTTCCTCAAACTGGAGGCTTGGTTCCCATCCAAGTTCTTTCTGTAATTTGGTACTATCAATGGCATAACGAAGGTCATGACCTGCACGATCTGTAACGTAGGTTATCAAATCCATATCAGCACCCTCTGGACGTCCAAGAAGTCTGTCTACAGTATTGATAAGCACCTTGATTATATCAATGTTTTTCCACTCGTTGAAGCCACCAATATTATAGGTTTCAGCTATCTTACCATTGTGGAAGATGGTATCAATAGCGCGAGCGTGATCAGCAACATACAACCAGTCGCGAACGTTCTCACCCTTACCATAGACAGGCAGAGGTTTTCTGTGCCTGATGTTGTTGATAAACAACGGTATCAGTTTCTCTGGGAACTGATAAGGGCCGTAGTTATTGGAGCAGTTGGTCACAATGGTAGGCATTCCAAAGGTGTCGTGGAAAGCACGCACAAAGTGGTCTGAACTTGCCTTGGCGGCACTGTAGGGGCTATGAGGCTGATATTCCAAATCCTCAGTGAAGAATTTCTCACCATAAGCGAGGTGGTGCTTACCGCTACTTGCTTTGGTTGTGAATGGAGGCTCAATACCTTCAGGATGAGTCATTTGCAATGCGCCATAAACCTCGTCAGTGGATATATGGTAGAAGCGTTTGCCATCATATTTCTCCGGCAGGCTCTCCCAAAACGCCTTTGCTGCCTGTAACAATGACAGAGTTCCCATCACATTGGTCTGAGCAAATGTAAAGGGGTCTTTGATGGAGCGGTCAACGTGACTTTCAGCAGCAAGATGGATAATACTATCCACCTTTTCATCTTGCATCAAATTCAACACACCATCAAAGTTGCAAATATCCATCTTGACAAACTTATAGTTAGGTTTGTCTTCAATGTCCTTCAGGTTTGCGAGATTGCCTGCATAAGTTAACTTATCCAGATTGATAATCTTATAATCCGAATATTTGTTAACGAACAAGCGAACTACGTGGCTTCCAATAAAACCGGCTCCACCGGTTATGATAAGCGTTCTCTTATAACTCATTTTTATTGATTTTTCAAATTAACAATGCATTTTTTTAAGGATTCTGTCCAATATGGGATAGCAATACCAAACGTCTCTTTCACTTTAGTTTTATCCAAAACAGAATATGCGGGACGCTTTACAGGAGATGGGAATTCATCACTGTGACAAGGCAACACCTCGCAGGCTCCGTGAGTTCCAAAGGTTTCAACAGTTTCAGGAGTTTCAAGTTCTACGGCAATCTGCTGTATTATTTTAGTGAAATCAAACCAAGAGCATACACCTTCATTGCTATAATGAAAAACTCCTTCTACGGGATTCTTTAATGCGGCTACAATTGCTGCCGCAAGGTCCCAAGCGTAGGTAGGTGTTCCTGTTTGGTCAAATACCACCTTCAATTGGGGTTTGGTTGCCGTCAAATTGAGCATAGTCTTCACGAAATTCTTACCAAACTCAGAATAAAGCCATGCAGTACGAAGAATCATATACTTACAGCCTATAGCAATAATCTTCTGTTCACCCAAAAGCTTTGTTACGCCATATACGCCTGTAGGCGTACCTTTCTGATCTTCTTTACAAGGGGTATTATAGGGCTCTTTACCAAAAACATAATCTGTTGATATCTGAACCAGCCAGCCATCAACCTCTTTCATTGCCTTTGCAAGGTTCTCAGGGGCTGTTGCATTCAGCTTCTCAACTATAGCATATTTCTCCGGATCTTCTGCACCATCTACATTTGTCCATGCAGCACAGTTGACAATAGCCTCAACATTCTCACGTTTGACAATCTCACGGATAGCATCAAGATTGGTAATATCAAGATGTTCTGTATTTGTGCTAATGTCTTCGCCAGCCAACTTCTTCAACATGGCAATAGATTCCTCAGAGGCATCTACTACATCTGTGAAGATATATTTGTCTGCTCTATTCTTTGCAAGAATACGCATCTCGTTGCCGAGCTGGCCATTGGATCCAGTAACCAGTATATTCATACTTAATACAGGCTTACGTTAATATCGAACGGGCTATTGAAGTCCTCTAGAAGGGTGTGTTTGGTGTCTTTTTCACTCAACAGAGCTTTTACTGTAGGAATCTTCCAATCGATTCCAAGACTGCTATCAAGAATAGAGATACCTCCATCAGCCTGTGGCACATAAAAGTTGTCACACTTATATTGAAAAACTGCTGTCGCACTCAATACAGCAAAGCCATGTGCAAAGCCACGGGGAACGAAGAACTGACGATGGTTATCTTCTGTCAGTTCCACAGCCACATGCTGGCCATATGTAGGTGATCCTTTGCGGATATCCACAGCCACATCCAATACTGCACCTTTCACGCAACGCACTAGCTTACTTTGTGTATAAGGTGGGAGCTGGAAATGAAGTCCACGCATCACACCATAAGAGGACATACTTTCGTTGTCCTGCACAAAGTTGATAGTATGTCCTAAAATTGGTGTAACCTTCTCATCAAACTCTCGTTGAGAGAAGCTCTCAAAGAAATATCCTCGCTTATCACCAAATACCTTTGGCTCAATTATCAATACGCCATCTATTGCAGCTTTTATAACTTCCATTTTTAATTCTTTTTTCTTCAAAAGGAGGAGAGAGTCACATTATTGAACCTTTGTTTTTATGAGAGACGTGATCATCTCCCCTCCATTTTAAACAATTTTTATATAGTATCTCGCGACATTTCGCTTAATTTCTCTTCAGTTTTTTTATCAAAGTCAATAAACAGAATAGATATTCCGTCAGGCGAATTAACTTCTACCGATTGTTTATCTCCTTCGATTGGCTTTTCTTTAATATATTCTATCGACTCGAGTATTGACTCATATTTTTCTTTCATCCATTCTGCATACAAGAAATCATCATATGTACCATCTGCCATTTTTGTCATAAAGGCAAAGAACTCGCCATTGGAACGCAAATTACAGATATTCCATTTAGGGTTGCTCTTATTGATGTTATACACCTTGTTCATAGTTCTTGCAACAAGTTCCCATATCAATCGTGACCATTCATCCATTGGATTTGCATCGGGTTCGGAGATGGGGCGTCCGTTCTGCCAATTAATGAAATCCCAAAGGAAAGAGCCAAAAGAATGCTCAGGTGTATTCTCCATCACAGAAGATGGGATGCTATGAGTAAATACAACAGGTACGTAACATCTGGCACGACAATCATAGTAATTACTACAAGGATAGGGATACTTGTTGATAAACATATATTGGGCACCAGGCGTTACTGCCTTGGGCTGTATGTCATATTGGTTATCGCCTGCATTCGCTCTGCTATGATCAAATGAAAGTACAGGCCACTCGGTGTATAATAGTCTCTGGCGGATGTTATCCGGCTTTACTTTACCAGATTCAATTTTATCTTTCTTTAGCTGAAACAATGTAGCATTATAGCGTACTTTACCATCAACGGTCTTTTTACACAAGCACAACAAATCACCGACTTCACATCTTCTCTTACGATTCTTTGCCTTAAAATTCACATAAGGACTCTGATGAATAAAGCATCCGCCAAACTTAGCAACACCCCAGTGGCGATTCATCAGCCCAGGGAACTTGCTAACGATAGCTGCTGTATGAGAGGGCTCGCTCAATTTCTTAGGTTCTCTATTAAGATCAATAGCCACCTTTTCAACAGCATCTTCAAGCAAGCAATTTGATATGTATATGAAATCAGACTTGGGAATCATTTACTAAAATCTTTCGTAAAATGAAAAATAGGAATGTTCTAATGCTGCATTGAGACTATCGAATTGCTTACCAGTAATTTTGCAATAATCCTTCAAGACTTCTTCCTGCTCCTCTTTCACGACATACCTTGTGGTCATATCTTCATAAGCCAAGAACCGGTGCATTTCATGAAGCATTGCATCATCATCATCGCTTCCACTATCGTTTGTTACAAAAAGATTGGGGCATTCGCGATACATTGCTTCCTTCAAGCTATCCAGCGTTGAATCAATCTGGTCTAATTCTGTTGTAATAACATGATGATCGTATTCCTCTCCAGCGAATGTTGGTTTGACATTAAAATGAAGATATTGCTCGCCACCATCACCCTTATGAGGCATATCTACACGGATGACACGAGGGCGATCCTTACTATCGTAGAGATATATCTTCATCTGCGTTGTATGCTCCTGCTGACCTCTTTGTTCTATTGGTACTTCGAGATTAACTGGAGTTTTAGCAAACTCTATTGCCCATAGCAGCGAATTATGGAAATTCAGATGGATGAAAAACATGATATCCAAAAGTGCATGGGCATAATCGAATGAGAAGAACATTGCATCTAGGAGAAAGGAGGACAAACATGAAAAACCTGCAATACCCTTTAGTTCAATGAACTTAGGCAAGAGTACTGGAAATATCATTTCTTTCTCGTATCCTTTTGATGCTAAATCGTCATACTTATGTGCTTCTGCCAGTGTGTATATTATATCTAATATATCCTCGCATACCTTAATGTGAGTTGAATATGGCAAGCATTTCTTCCTTACATCCTCAGGTATTTCAGCATTTGCTTTGTCTGCATATACTTGCAAGAGGAATTGACTTACAAAGTAATTCAGTCCTCTGATACTATCAGTAATCCACTTTGTCTTATCTAATAACTCATCGTTGATGTCACCATTACAGATTAATCTGCGGAGATGCTCTATTGTATAACTTAATGATCGCTGAAAGCGATTGATTGAAAAAGAAGGTACTCGCAGATAAGTATCTGCAAACGGGCCAAAGAGGTACTTTCCTGTGTTATCTTGTAATTTAATCCACTCATGAGCCCTCATCTCTTCATAGAGTTCTGGGCTTGATGGCTTACTAGTTGGTTCTGGCAACTGATATTCCTGTCTTATTGCTTCTAACAGTTCTGGAGAAGGCTCCTGAATGGAGGTTTCCTCCTTACGCTTCATATAATAGAACAGCTTCACCCACAGCAGGAACTCATAATCGGTAAGTTCGCGATCTTCAAACTTTAATTTAAAGTAATCGTGAATCTCATCGTCTTCAACCTTATCGCTATAGTTGAAATCTATCTGTTTGAAACGCTTGTTCTTCATTTATAACTTTCAATGCGCCAGCCGAGAAGAAATCTTATCTCTTTGCAAGAGTGATAAACACCTATTTATGTCATCGATATGTGCATGCAATGCTCTTATCGATTATGTTAAATGTTAAAAGTTAAAAACTACCGCTCTGCACGCATGGGATTTTCCAAGAAATCCTTATAGCTCAGACGGATGCCATCCTCCAATTCTGTCTTGTACTTCCAGCCCAGCTTTTCAGCCTTCGAGACATCCAGCAATTTACGAGGTGTACCATTAGGACGAGTGGTGTCCCACTCTATCTTTCCTTTATAACCAACAACTTTGGCTACAAGTTCTGTTAGCTCTTTAATGGTAAGTTCCTTGCCAGTACCTGCATTTACAGTCTCATTTCCACTATAATTGTTCATCAAGAACACACAGAGGTTTGCGAGGTCATCAACATACAGGAACTCACGGAGGGGTGAGCCATCACCCCAGCAAGTGACGCTTTCTTTGTCTTCTACCTTAGCCTCATGGAATCTGCGAATCAAAGCGGGCAGCACATGGCTGTGCTCAGGATGATAGTTATCGTTGGGGCCATACAGATTAGTTGGCATGACGGAGATATAATCTGTGCCGTACTGGCGGTTGAGGAACTCGCAATACTTGAGGCCTGAGATTTTAGCCAGAGCATACGCTTCATTCGTCTTTTCCAACTCACTAGTGAGCAGGCAGCTCTCTGGCATAGGCTGTGGAGCCATACGAGGATAAATACACGAGCTACCAAGGAACTCCAGCTTCTTACAGCCGTTTTTCCAAGCAGCATGGATGACGTTCATTTCTAGGATCATGTTGTCGTACATGAAGTCGGCAAGGGCTGACTGGTTGGCCACAATGCCGCCCACCTTCGCAGCAGCTAGGAACACATATTCAGGCTTTTCGTCGGCAAAGAAGGCCTCAACGGCCTCTTGGCGAGTGAGATCAAGTTCCTTGTGTGTACGAGTTATAATATTCGTGTATCCTTGTCTTTGCAGTTCACGCACAATGGCACTTCCAACCATGCCTCTATGTCCTGCAACATATATTTTACTATTCTTTTCCATCAAGAATTAGAGAATTAAAGAATTATTTCACAATACCTTTCTCTAGATATTCGGCCAGGTTTGTTCTAACCTTGGCGGCTGCGCCTTCGGCGGCTACCTTGGCAACGTCGGACTCGACCATGATGCGGACAAGGTCTTCAAATGAGGTCTTGTTGGGGTTCCACTTTAGCTTTGCTTTTGCCTTGGTAGGATCTCCCCAAAGGTTGACAACATCAGTAGGACGATAAAAATCCACACTGACAGCAACCAAGGTTTTACCAATGAGGTTCTCAGGGCCTGCTACACAGATACCCTTCTCATTGATACCTTCACCTTCGAATTTCAACTCAATACCAGCGTGTTTAAATGCCAAGTCCGTAAACTCACGGACACTGTGCTGTACGCCTGTGGCAATCACGAAGTCCTCCGGCTTGTCTTGCTGCAAAATCAGCCACATACATTCAACATAGTCCTTTGCATAGCCCCAGTCACGCAGACTATCCATATTGCCGAGGTACAGGCAATCCTGCAGACCTTGAGAAATGCGAGCAGCTGCCAGCGTAATCTTACGGGTCACAAAGGTCTCACCACGACGCTCAGATTCGTGATTAAACAAGATACCTGAGCAGCAATACATATTAGAAGCCTCAAGATACGCCTTCACAATCCAGAAGCCATACTGCTTAGCCACCGCATACGGGCTATAGGGATGGAAAGGCGTATTCTCATTCTGAGGAACCTCCTCCACCTTACCATACAGCTCAGAAGTTGATGCCTGATAGATGCGACAGGTATCGGTCATGCCCAACTGGCGAACAGCCTCCAGGATGCGCAGAACGCCTACGGCATCGACATCAGCGGTAAACTCAGGAGAGTCGAAGCTGACCTGAACATGGCTCTGGGCTGCCAGGTTATATATTTCGTCAGGGCGAACCTTACCAATCACTCCCAAAACACTCATCGAGTCACCCAGATCTGCATAGTGAAGATGGAAATGAGGAGTACCCTCCAAATGTGCTATACGCTCGCGGAAGTCCACAGAACTTCTACGAATCGTTCCATGTACGTCATAACCTTTTTCCAACAAAAACTCGGCCAGGTAACTACCGTCCTGTCCCGTACTTCCAGTAATTAATGCTGTTTTCATATATTTATATGTTCAAATTTCCTTTTATAAATGCTTCACG
>JAEEGL012659215.1_pt1 | contig 32797 bp, 43 predicted proteins | sample 9134231 | NCBI WGS metagenome assembly JAEEGL01 (sample SAMN16246548, study PRJNA631951) | gut metagenome | biome: gut microbiome; feature: rumen; material: fiber-attached | host: Bos | place: Iran: Karaj | collected 2018-10
GACAGGATAGACGAAATAAACGTGGCCGATACCTCATTGTGGTATATCACGAATCCGGCCCTGGGGATACACCTGACAGAAGAATTTACAGCTGAAGAACTCAGAACAATGTCTCCTGATGGATTTGCCAGAGAGAGACTTGGATGGTGGGCTCCGCATCTGGAAGCCGCTGAACCGGCGATCAACCCGGAGAAATGGGCGGCCTGTGTCACAAGAAAGCCGAAACCGCAAGGGAAAACCGCATTCGGAGTGAGATTTTCCGCTGATGGCGCGGAAGTATGTCTGGCCGGAGCCATCATCGGTGAAAACGAGACAAGGATAGAGCTCATAGACAGAAGATCCATGAGCGACGGGGTGCAATGGCTGGCCGATTGGCTAGCTCCGAGAAGCCGAGAAGCCTGCTGTGTGGTAATAGACGGGCGGAACGGAGTGGACGTGCTGATCGACAGGATTTCAGACTCCTGGAAATTCAAGGGCTCAAAAATAAAGGCAAATTCGAGGGACGTGATAGCAGCCACAGGAATGATAACGGATGCGGTCATTGAGGGAAAGCTAACCTGGTATGTAAAGCAGGATGATCTGAATGAAAGCGCCCTTACTTCAACGAAAAGACCTATCGGGCAGCAGGGCTGGGGCTTCGGCGGTGAAAACGCAACGCCAATCGAGGCAGCGGCACTTGCTCTGTACGGCGCAAGGACCAGCAAACGAAATCCGCAAAAGAAAATGAGGGTCGGATAAATGATAAATATCAACGAGATAGTGGACACAAAAGGTCTTACGGATGCGGAAAGGGATAAGCTCCGGGATCTGATAAAGGTTTATACCGGACACATCACAAAGAATCGTGAAAAGAACCGCTATTACGAGGGCAAGATATCCCTCAATGAGGTCAATCTGGGGATAGCCCTTCCGGAAGGGATACGCAGACTGGAAATAGGCTGCGCCTGGGGAGCCAAAACAGTGGATGTGCTTGCAGGCCTTTCCATGTTTGACGGCTTCGTAGGGGTAAACGGTGATCCGGCTCCTGAGATAAACGACATAGTGCTGAAGAACCGTCTGGTGGCAGAATACATGAAGGCATGCCGGGATGAGCTGAAGTTTGGATGTACTTTTGCCACACTTTCCAGGGACAGAGTGAGCGGGAGCCGGATAAGATTCCACTCTCCCCAGACAGCCGCAGCCTCGTGGAACGGAGAAAAGGGACGGATAGATTGCGGTTTCGCAATTATTTCATCGGATGATGATGTCCTGTCAAACGAAAGCTTCCCGACCCTGGTCAATTTCTACACCGAAGATGCGATCCTGGTTTTTCACAGGAGAGACAGATCTGACGTATGGAAGGTGGAGAGATTTTTAAACAAGATGGGGAGGCCATTGATGGAGCCCCTGATCTGGAACGCCACCAGCAAGAAACCATTTGGAAGATCCAGGATCAAGGAACCCATAAGAAGACTGATCCAGGGCTATGTCCGTACGATCGCGAACGCCACCATCGGGCTTGAGTTTTCGACAGCCCCCCAGAAGTACATTCTCGGTGTGACTGATGAACAGTACGAGAAGCTGATAAACGAGAAATTCAGGCAATATGTAGGCTCGATCATGGCGGCTACCACAAATCCGGAGACAATGCAAAATCCAAGCTTCGGACAGCTCACCCAGGGGAACATATCTCCTCATGTAGAGATGCTGAGGGTGCTTGCGACGCAGTTTTCTGCAGCAACAGGGCTTACCGTTACGGATACAGGGGTTGTGAATGACGCAAATCCCACAAGTTCGGACGCGATCCTCGCGCAGTCGAGGACGCTGACAGGAATGGCGGAGCAGCTTAACGCAGGTAACGGAGACTCACTCAGAGAGATCGCCCTCATGGCCATGGCCGTGAAGAACGATGTCACCCTTGATGAGCTGACGGATGAGCAGAAGGACATCGTGGCGCATTTCAAGAATCCCGCCATGCCTTCGGTCTCGGTGACAGCTGATGCGGCCATCAAGATAGCATCCACAAGGGAAGGATTTGCGGAGACAGACGTATTCCTTGAAATGCTGGGATTCGATCAGGCAGACATCAGAAGGATAAAGGCGCAGGAAACAAGGATCAGAGGGCAGCAGGTACTGGATTTGGAGTTTAGTGATGCAGATCAGTCTGAAGACGTGGAATCAGTACAAGAATCGGCTGGCGTCGATTGATAAGAAAGCCGCAGAGGAAATGGAGGCCTATATCCAGAGGATAGGAGGTTTCGAAGACCATGCGGAGGAAGTGATCAGGTATGCCTACGCCCTTGCCTCCCGGTACGGGGAAGCAGCTGCCGCCGCAGCCTGTCAGATGCACGAGGCAGTAGCGGAGGCTTCCGGAGTCAGAATACCTCCTGCGGTTCCGGCAGAGCCACCGGATTACAAGGAGGTGGCCAGAGCCGTCAGGGGAACGGTGAAGAACAGTTCCGAGAAACAGATCCCCCGGACGGTAGGAAGGCTGGTGAAAAGGATCGGAGCCGACACAACCCTGAAGAATGCTGAAAGAGACGGGGCACAGTTCGCCTGGATACCAATGGGCGATACCTGTGCTTTTTGTTTGACCCTGGCATCCCGGGGCTGGCAGCATATGTCAAAGAATGCCCTCAAAAACGGCCATGCGGAGCACATCCACGCGAACTGTGACTGCCAGTACGCCATAAGGTTTGATGATAATACCAGCATTGAGGGCTACGATCCGGACAAGTACCTTGAAATGTACGAGAACGCTGAGGGTGATACTCCGAAAGAGAAAATTAACTCCATGAGGAGGATGCAATATGATGCGAATCCAGGTAAATTTCGGGAGCAAAAAAGAATGGCTTATGCTCGAAAAGCAGGTGACAAATCTCCAAAAGATGATATAATAGAAACAGGCAAAGCCTTGACGCAATCTGTTTGGGATGCACTAAAAGAGCAAAACGTTAAGTGTAATCCGGTTCATCCATTAAACGAAGAACTTACGACTGAGCAGATTATAGCAAAGTTACATGGCCGAGATTCGAGAGGACGGTGCTCGTCCTTGGCATTGGCATATGTAGGAAATAGAATTGGATTGGATGTTAAAGATTTTAGAAGTGATGCATCAGTTGAAATCTTTTGGAGAGGAAAAACCAATCAGGACATAACTATACTCGCAAATGGATTTATTGAAAAAGATTTTAGTGATTTTAAGGCAGTAAGCAGACTGATAAAGCACGTTGAAAAAGGGAAAGAGTATTATTTATCTACAGGCGGACATACGGCAATCATTAGAAAGGCCGAAAGAGGGTATGAATACCTTCAATTGCAAGATGATCTGAATTACGGGTGGAGACCATTAAATAATAGGGTTCTTCGAGATAGATTTAGATGCAAAAATAGTCACTCATCGTTCGGGATAAAAATGGAAGAATCAAGCGTAATGTTTGATGTGGATTCGTTAAAAGACAACGAAGTGTTTAAGGAACTGTTAGGGTATATCAATAAGCCATGATAATTGAGAGTTAAGTAAAAATGGTCGAATTTAGGGATTTTGATCCGAATAATGAAAACAAAATATGGTGGCTGGATTTTTTGAAAGCGGGAAATGTACATTCTTTTGCGGGAGATCCGGCTATTGAAAACTGTCTGAAAAATGATACATTTGGTGACTTGACGAAAGAAGATGGTCAGCAGGTCTTATGGCTTGATGATGTAGACGTAAGAGGCCCTTTGCTTTTCTCCTTTGATGGAGAAATAGTGTATGAGTATTACCGCGATTATCCGCAAAATTTAACAGTTGAACAAAAAGAAATTTTTGACAAAGAAAATCCGGAATTGATGAGGTGTTAAACGTACGAGGATGTAGAAGATGTAAACGCCACCGCATCACGCCGGTGGCTTTTTGAATGGAGGGGAGAATGGGGTCTGAAAAAGAAGGAGAAAAAGTTGAAAAACTCCTGGAACTTGCGAATCCAGTTGTGGATTATCTTCAGAGAAACTTCCACCCGCATACTACTATTGTGATTGAGGTCGATAGCATACGGGTAGAAGAGACGTTGACGGCAAAGGTCATCGAATACGGATTGGATTGAACCGACCTTTGATAAACTTCATGTAGAATTGCCCTTTTGAAGAAGAGCAAAGAAATTGATCGCTAATTTCCTGGGGAACGCCATGATAATCATAGGTTTTACCGTCATGGAAAACGATTCGCAAGGTTAACGATTCTGCTTCATAGCCGATAAGTGCGATACTTAAAGATGAAACGGCAATCATATTCATAAAGCGCAACCTCCTTTCATCAAATTTCAGGCTGCGAACCTGATGGAAGGATTATAGCACACAGGCACCGAGGAGAGATCCCCGGTGCTATTGTTTTGGAGGATGGATGAATTACGTCATACACGCCTGTAACAAGCGGATGTGGTACGTGGAGGATTACCTGATCCCTTCGATGAAGGAGCAGGGGATTCCGGACACGGACATAGCCGTCCATATGGATGATAGATACAGGGGATGCCTCTTTGCTACGCTGGACAGCTTCCTGAAATGCGGAAGAAAACAGATCAGCGCCTGGCACCTTCAGGATGACGTGGCGATCAGCCTCGACTTTGCGAGGAAGACCCGTGAAAATGACTCCGGTATTGTATGCGGCTTCTGGCATAGGCATGAAGGAGAGGCAGACCTGAAAGCGGAGACCAGGGGGATAGACATGAGGTATTCATTTCCCTGTATCCGGGTCCCCTGGGAGGTATGTCGCGATTTCGTGGAGTGGTTCTATGGAGAAGCTGCGAAGCGTGATGAGTACCGGAGGTGGATTACAGCAGGGAAGTATGTGGACAGTTTCTTCAGGGATTACATCCGTGAGAAACGCCCCGATGATCCGGTGCTTAACCTCATCCCGAGCATTGTGGAGCATGTGGACTGGCTCATAGGAGGCTCCACCATCAACAAGTGGCGATCCGGGATCTGCAGAGCGGATCAGTGGGAAGATGAAAGCATAATTGAAGACTTGAGAGAACAATTAGCGCTCCGGAAACGGGGCGCTTTTTGAATGGCTACGCGTGCCCTGAACGCGGAAAAAGCACTCTATGGAGGAGAATAAAATGGACGAAACTGTGAAACAGGAAAAGAAAGAAAGCACTCAGGAGCAGAAGACTTTTACCCAGAGCGAACTTAACGCCGTAGTAAACGACAGGCTGAAAAGGGAGCGGGAAAAGTACGCGGATTACGAGACTTTAAAGGAGAAGGCGAAAAAATACGACTCTTACGAGGAAGCCTCGAAGACTGAGCTGCAGAAGGAGACAGACAGGGCGGACAAGCTGCAGAAGGAGCTCGACGACATGAAGCAGGCAGAAAAAGTCCGGACTGTCCGGGAAAAGATATCAAAAGAAACCGGAATCCCCGCCAACCTTTTGAGCGGTAACACGGAAGAAGAGTGCAAGGCCCAGGCCGAAGGCATCAAGGCCTATGCAAGCCCTTCCTATCCGTCATTAAAAGACGGCGGCGAGCCCTCCGGCACTCCGGGAGGCTCGACAGCGCAGCAGTTCGCCGATTGGGCGAACCAGGTGTTTTAAGAGAGGAGAATGAATTATGGCAACTGGAATACCTACCAACAGAACTAATTTACCTATGCCGGTGGCAGTGTCCTCCGAGATACTTAAGAAGACCCAGGAGGCATCATCCATCATGCAGCTGGCCAGGAAGATCACACTTCCCGGAAACGGAGTGCAGATTCCTGTGATCACCGGTGATCCCGTAGCGAACTGGGTGACTGAGACCGGATCCAAGCCCGTGAGCAACCCCAGCCTGTCAAAGAAGATCATGCAGGCCCACAAGCTGGCCGTGATCGTGCCCTTCTCAATGGAATTCAAGAGAGATATGGCGGCGCTCTACAATGCGCTGATCAGCAGGCTTCCGAACGCCCTCAGCAAAGAGTTTGATAAGGCCGTGTTCTTTGGCCCCGCGTCGGTCCTTGCGAACTTCGATGATTTTTCAGACGTAACGGCCCAGAGCCTGTCCGGAAGCGGTGGGGTATATGCGGGGCTTGTCGCCGCGGACACTGATATCTCCGAACAGGGCGGGACCATTGACGGTTATGTCTTCTCACCCCAGGGCCGCGGAATGCTCCTGAACGCCCTGGACAAGCAGGACAGGCCGATATTCATCAACAGCGTCTCTGAAGGGAGCGTACCGAGGATCCTCGGAGCGCCCACATACTTCAGACAGGCTGCGTACAAGGAAGGGGCAGCAGGTGTCGGGACCGCCGCAGGCACTCCTGATATCGTGGGCTTTGCCGGTGACTGGAACCATGCCATGTGGGGAACTGTTGAGGGAGTCAAGGTCGATATCTCCGAGCAGGCCACCCTTACCGTTGAGGAAGGCACCAGCACGACTCAGATCAATCTCTGGCAGCAGAATATGTTCGCGGTCCGCGCCGAGATCGAAGTGGGCTTCGTGGCTGAGAAGCAGTACTTCAACGCCCTTACGAGGAAGCACACCTGATGGTCAGGCTGGTCAACAAGCTTACCGGATCTGATATGTGGGTCGCGGACGACCGTTTGAACGAATACCTGGGGGCGGGCCACAAGCCCGTCCCTGTTCCTGAGACGGCCAAGCCCATGGAACAGAAGGAACCGGAGGAGCCGAAGGAAATCAGGAAACCTGAGATCAGGAAGACTGAAATCAGAAAACCCGTGAAGTCCGGAAGGAAGAAGTGAGGTCATATTATGGTTTATGCAACAGTTGAGGATGTTGAGGCGCGGTTCAGGCCGCTGACACCGGAAGAGACCACCATATGCGAAACGCTGCTTGAAGATGCGGCAGTCAGGATAGATGACTGCAATGCGGACGCAAGCCCGGACAAAAAGAAGATCGTGTCATGCGACATGGTGAAACGCGTGCTGGATACATCACCTGACGGTCAGATTCCTCTTGGGGCCACACAGTCAACCGTGTCTGCACTTGGTTATTCGCAGTCCGTTACATTTGGCGGCGGATCCTACGGAGAACTGAGGCTTATGCCGTCTGAGAGGCGTTTCCTCGGTGCAGGAAACAAGATCGGTTCGTACAGTCCCATTCAGGAACTCGCGCCGGAGGCGGCATCATGATCCGCGGCGTTACTGTTCAGCTCCTCGTCCGCGTTCAGACGGGGACGGACTGGGCCAATAATCCGATATATGCGGAGAACTACGTGCCGGTTGATAACGTCCTCGTTGGCGAGCCATCCACGGACGACATCAGGAGCACCATCGAGATGTTCGGAAAGCATCTGGCGTACACCCTGGGGATTCCCAAGGGAGATACCCATGACTGGACTGACACGAAGGTGATCCTGCCGGAACCCTTTGCGGGAACCTACCAGACCATAGGCTATCCCACTGCGGGGATCGAGGAGAACATTCCCTTGTCGTGGAACAAGAAGGTAAAGGTGGAACGCTATGCCGAACGTTAGGATTGAACTCAACAGCCAGGGAGTCAGAGAACTGCTCAGATCCGGTGAGATGATGGCTATCTGTAAGGAACACGCAGACAAGGCCCTTTCGAATCTCGGTGAGGGCTACGAGGTCACTACTCACACGGGGAGGAACAGGGTGAACGCCGAGGTTGCGGCGGTCTCCTACGAGGCTAAGCTGGATAATTCCAGAAACAATACGATTTTGAAGGCGATAAGATGATCGAAAAGACTATCATTGAGTATCTGAATATCGAAAAGACTGTCATTGAGTATCTGAATGAAGAACTGGATGTGCCCTGCTATCTGGAGATACCGGGGAAGCCCCCTGTCACATTTGTGGCGGTAGAGAAGACGGGTTCATCCGAGGAGAACATGATCATCTCATCTACTTTTGCCGTGCAGTCCTACGCCGGGTCGATGGTGGAAGCCATAGAGCTCAATGAGGCGGTGAAGGACACAATGCGTAAGATCGTGGAGCTGGACAGCATAGCAGCGTGCGACCTCAACTCTGACTACAACTTCACGGACACTGTATCTAAGAGATACCGCTACCAGGCGGTATTTGACATCAAATCTTACAGAAGGAGGTAAGAAAGAATGATCAACAACAATGCGGCAAATGTAAGCGTTGGAAAGCCCAAGGTTGGAGGCTCGATAAAGGTCGCACCTATCGGAACGCCTCTTCCCACTGATGCGGTTTCAGCCCTTGATTCTGCGTTCGAGAACCTGGGCTTCATTTCCGATGCGGGAGTTACGAACAGCAATTCGGCTGAGACTGAGTCGATAAAGGAATGGGGAGGGACGACCGTACTGGTCACCCAGACCTCTAAGGAGGACACATTCCAGTATGCTCTGATAGAGGCTCTTAACAAGGTCGTTCTGAAACATGTGTACGGTGACGAAAACGTGTCAGGAGACCTGGAGACCGGGCTCACGGTTATAGCGAACAATAACCAGCAGGAAGAGCACTCCATCGTCATTGACATGATCCTCCAGGGTGGATACCTGAAGAGGATAGTCATCCCGAACGGCAGGGTCTCAAGTGTGGATACCATAACCTATGCCAGCAATTCTGCCATAGCGTACAACACCACGCTCTTCTGTGCGCCGGATGATTCACAGTATGAGGCGACCCATTACGAGTACATCCAGAAGGCCACGACCCCGCCCGCACCCACGACCTACACGGTCACTTTCAACAGCAATGGCGGGTCAGAGGTCTCTTCCCAGACTGTCGAATCAGGCGGCAAGGTGACGGAACCCGAGGATCCCACGAAGGAGGATTACACCTTCGGAGGGTGGTACAAGGAGGACACGCTCACCACCGAATGGGATTTCACTAACGACACCGTATCCGGCAACACCACGCTTTATGCGAAGTGGACTTCATAAGGAGGGGATATGAAAGGCAAGACGAAAAGCGGGTTTAAGTTCGATGTCAACGAGGCGATGCTTGATGACTGGGAAACCGTGAAGGCGATCGCAGACATGGACAGCGGGGATGCTTCAAGGGCTATCCAGGGCGCGGTGAAATTCGTCAATATGGTCCTGGGAGAAGAAGAGAACCAGCTCATTGACCATATACGCAGCAAGAACGGGGGCGTGTGCCCCCGGGAGATCATGTTCAGGGAAGTCATGGAGATCATCAACTCGGTCAAAGAAACAAAAAACTTACAGTCCTCGCAGGGTTCATAAACCTTGACGAGGACGCTTTGATCTGCGATTTTGCCGAATAATATCATATCTACGATTACAGGAGCCTACGGCCGTCAGTGTGTGCAACGCTGGCGGCCGGTTTGCGGGACGACTCCAGGATAATGATGAGGGCGGCAAACATGAAATTGAACACGAGGGAGCTGTTGCTTGCAAAGATAGCAGACAGCCTGAACGTCCTGATCTGGCAGAACACCGAGGACGGGCACAAGGGGGTGAACATCCCCAAATCGATAATTGATGAGATCAACAGGGATCACAGCAAGGACATTAAGGGCTTTGTGAGTGGGTCCGATTTCGAAGCCGAAAGGCAGAGGTTAATAAATGGCTACTGAGTTAGCAAAAGCATATGTACAGATCATACCCAGTGCTGAGGGGATAAAGGGCAAACTCTCCGGGATAATGGACAGTGAGGCTTCTGCCGCAGGTAAGTCCAGCGGCTCGGCATTTTCAAGTTCCTTTGGCGGCATTGTGGCGGGTGCTGGGAAATTGGCCGCAGCTGCCTTCGGTGCGACTACGGTTGCGGCGGGCGCATTTGCCAAATCCGCTATTGATGCGGGAATGAGCTTTGACAAGTCAATGTCTCAGGTCGCTGCAACAATGGGCGACAATGCGAACAAGATGATCGAGTATAACGGTGAGACAACTGATTCCATGAGCGCCCTTCGGGATTATGCTCAGGAAATGGGGCGGACTACGGCATTTTCAGCAAGCCAAGCTGCAGATGCTTTGAACTACATGGCGCTTGCGGGATATGATGCAGATACTTCCATGAAGATGTTGCCGAACGTGCTGAATCTTGCGGCGGCGGGAGGTATAGAACTTGCTACTGCATCTGATATGGTAACTGATGCACAGACAGCACTGGGATTGAGTATAGATGAAACGTCCGCAATGGTTGATCAGATGGCTAAAGCGTCATCTATGTCTAATACGTCCGTTCAGCAGCTCGGTGATGCGTTTTTAACCGTCGGAGCCAATGCGAGGGGAATAAAAGGTGGGACACAAGAATTATCACAGGTACTTGGTGTGCTCGCTGACAACGGAATAAAAGGATCAGAGGCTGGTACGCATTTACGCAATATCATGCTTGCAATGAACCCCACCACAGATGCGGCTGTTGCAGCATGGAAAAGTCTTGGCGTAGAAGCATATGATGCTGAAGGAAATCTCAAATCACTTCCTGGAGTATTTGTGGAACTTAATAACGCCATGGCAGACATGACATCGCAAGAAAAGAAAGAAACGCTTTCTGCAATGTTTAATAAAACAGATTTAGCATCTGTTGAGGCTCTTCTGGGAACGGAAGCTGAAAGATTTGGGGAGTTGGCAAGAGGCATTAAAGCGGCTGGATTTAACATTGACAGTTTCAAATCATCTTTTAAGGATCTTGGCGGAAACTTCGACCAAATACAAACGGCTGTCAATGCTTTAGGAGATGTTAACCTGACAGATAATCTTCCCAGATACCTTGAATGGTGCGAGGGAGATGCACAGAAACTTGCAGAGGCAATGTATGAGGATTCGGATGCCTCTACTTCATATAATGATATAGTCAATGCTTTAGGCGGAGATCTTAATGTATTACAGCAGGCTCTCGACAATACAACAGGCGCGGCACAGGCAATGGCGGACACTCAGCTGGACAATCTCTCGGGTGATATTACTATGTTCCAAAGTGCATTAGAGGGTCTTCAACTTGCTTTTCAAGAAACAGTGGACGGGCCTTTGCGTGAATTTGTGAAGTTTGGAACGGAAGGCATTTCCAGCATTACAGAAGCATTCAAATCAGGCGGCATTGAGGGCGCACTAAACGAGTTCAGCAACGTCTTGACAACAGGGCTCGATAAAATATTAAAAGGCTTGCCCGAGGGAGTAAAGGTGGTCACGGGGATAATTGAATCAATCGCGTCTCATCTTCCTGAATTGATGGCAACGCTTACCAACGCCCTGATAGATGCGCTTCCGCCCGTTATTGATGGAATCGTAAAAGTGGTACCTGACATAATCAAGGCATTGACGCAGCTTATAGTAATAATTTCCGGAAGACTGCCTGAGATCATAGTTCCTCTTATCAAAGCCATCCCACAGATAATCCCACCACTTGTGCAGGGGTTGATGACAGCCCTTCCAGCATTGATCAACGGGATAATCCAGCTTCAGTTGGGGATTGTAAATGCATTGCCCCAGATTATTCCACCCATACTCGATGCGCTTCCCGACATAGTTGCGATGATCGTTGCAGGTCTTATGGACTGCCTGCCCCAGCTCATAATAGGAATCGTTCAGGTGAATGTGGCGCTCGCAGCTGCCATCGTCCAAAACATTCCCCTGTTCCTGGAAGCAATCGGACAGATTTTCACAAGCGTCATAGGGGTAATTGCAGAAAAGACTGCTGACATCCGGGCAAAGATAGCAGAGACAGCATCGAACGTAGTGACGACCATTCAGACATTCTTGTCGCCATATAACCTGGGCTTCATAGTCGGTCAGGCTATAGCGAGCATAGGAACCGCATTTGAGAATCTGATCCCCAAAACGAAGGAAGTGTTCGAGAAGGCTCTGGACAAGGTAAAAGATTTTGGCAAGCGGCTTAAGTCTGAAGGACCTGAAATGGCGAAGACCTTCGTAAAAGATTTTCTGAATTCTTTCAAGGAATTGGGCAGCGGTCTTTACAAGGCCGGATTGGAAGCGATTGATAGTCTGTGGAAAGGGATCTCCGAAAAATGGGGCTGGCTCAAGGATCAGGTCAAGGGGATGGTATCTTCCCTGACTCAGGGAATAAAGGATGGATTCAATGGTGCTGGATCTTCCAATTCAAGTACCGCGTCAACCACGGCAAAGGCAGTGGGAAGCACGAGCGCCCGGAGCGCAACTGCATTAAGGGCGACTTCTGTGACGAATGAGACCTCCAACACATTCAACAACACTATCACTGTTAATGGTGCCCAGGATCCCGAGGCATGGACGCGGGGATTTGTCCGCACCCTTAACAGGCAGGCCATTATGGCAAACGGGTAAAGGCAAATGGCGACAAAATACTATTGTGAGAACTTATCAATTAAAAGGGATAATGCGACTGTAACGTTTGGATGGTCGCTGCCCTCAGGGCAGAACCCCCAGAAGACGGGCACACTGCAATACAAACTCGTGACCGACGGAAAGGCTGCCAAAAAGGTCAAGTGGGTATCGGTGAAGCTCACGGGGACAGAACTCTGCCCTACCTCGGCCACGATCACCCTGAACCCTGCCCTTTATTATCCCGCCACCGAGGTCAGGCTGGATTCGATAGAATGGCAGGTCAAGACCAAGGGCGGAACGTACCAGGCAGGCCCGTCATTTACATTTGACACTCCCGAAAAGCCGCAGCTTGAAGTGGACGGAGATATGTTCATTTGGGCGAGCGCACAGGATTTCTATCAGAACTCAATTTACTTTCAGGACGTGGAGTACCAGACTACGAACAGCGCCTCAGAAACGGAACCCGACTGGACAGCATCCAGCGTGGAGACCGGGACGGGGACATCATCAGGCTCCCAGTCTTACACGAGCGACGTGGACGGCTACAGATGGTTCAGGGTAAGGGTCCGCGGAGTGCACGGCCCATCGGAATGGGCAACCGGGCACAAATCACATTCGGCACCATATACCGCATCAGAGGTATCCGGTACACTGAACGGAAACATCCTGAGCGTATCCTTTAAGGCGTCTTCAAAGGTCGAGGAGGCCAGGGCATATTACGCCATCGCAACGCCGGGCGCAGGTTATTCCTGTCCTTCCGGGGCCACCTGGGAACCGCTGGCCACATCCGCACAGGTAAGCATGTCGGACACGAATACGATCAGCGGAGTGCTCCCGGATCTGCCCGGAGCAGACGAGGCCCTGTGGGTGAGAGTCGATCTGGTGAACACCACCACGGCCACAGGGAATATCGTCAGAGTGGCGGAAGGAGATCTCACAGCTCCCACGATAAACTCGTTCACACCGGACACGGAAAACAAACAGATCACCATAACCTTTACCAATAACAGCACTGTGCCCGGAGTGTATGTGGCAGCGGTCAGGTCGGACAGGACACCGCTTAAGACTGTGGACGCAGCTACGGGGGAGATCACTTTTGATTATGAAAATTACAATAACGCGAACTTTGGCTTGTTTGTGTATTATGGCAGCGTTACATCACCGACCGCACAGTCCGTCATCGTATGGCAGGCCACTGATCCCACCCTTCCCGTAAAGCCTTCCAACGTATCTGTCGAGAAGAAAGAAGGGACAGGGAAAGTTCAGGTGTCCTGGGAGACGGGGTGGAGCCTTGCGGAAGCCACGGAGATCACGTGGGCTGACGATATGGATGCCTGGGGCAGCAACAAGCAGCCCGAGAGCTATATAGTAAGAGGGACGGATGCCACAAGCTGGCTCATTACCGGCCTTGCACAGGGGAAAAAGTGGTACTTCAGGGTGAGATCCATCAATGAGACCGAAGAGGTTGAGGGACCGTGGAGTGATACGATCCCGGTCAATCTGTCAGAAACGCCTGATGCTCCTGCCGTATGGGCAGAGAATGATGTGATCGCACCGGGTGGCTCCATAGAGCTCGGATGGGCATATGTCACCCGGGACAGCACTCCCCAGAAGGCCGCATACATTTATGTGGACAATGACCCCGAGATCGCGCAAACGGTCGAAGGCAGTGCACAGTCCATATCATTTACTCCGGAATGGAACACCGGAACAGCACATACCATAAAAATAAGGACTCTTTCGGAATCCGGGAACCTGTCCGATTTCTCCGACAGCGTGACCGTGACTGTCGCAAATGCCCCGAGCATTACGGTGAGTACCAACCTGTCAAACGGTCAGCTCCTGGCTATGCCGCTTTCGGTGTCGGCAGCAGGAGCAGGAGACGGAGGGACCACAAGCGTCACGATAAAACGGTACGGTTCGTTTGTGGCGACCCGGCCTGACGGGGAAACTTCGGACGGCTTCGACGGAGAGACTATCTATACAGGGTCATTCACCGGGGAGGTGAGCAATCTATCAATAACTCCTGACGATCTGACAGGCCGGCTGGATGATAAGTGCAGGTACGTTCTTATTTGCGCTGTTTCAGACAGTCTCGGACAGACAGCCACATCGGAGACGGTGTTCACAGTTGTCTGGACGCGTCAGCCTGAAGTGCCGGAAGCAACGGTCACGGTTGATGAGGAAAACGGTATCGCGGTCATAACAGTTGATGAGCCGGACGGGTATGAAGCCGGTGACTACTGCGACATTTACAGGCTGTCAAAGGACAAGCCGGAGCTGATCATCTCCGGAGGATCCTTTGATACGGAGTACGTGGATCCGTTCCCGGCATCCGGAGGCGGCTACCGGTGCGTGAATGTCACTTCAAACGGAGACTATATCGGGGAAGTCTTCAACGCATGGGTTGATGTCTCACATGAGATGAAGATCAACGAAGTGGTCATAGATTTTGATGGGGATCAGCAGGTAAGGCTCCCGTATAACATCGATCTCGGCTCCAAGTGGAAGAAGGACTTTGAGAGGACGGTCTACCTGAACGGATCGGTGCAGGGAGACTGGAACAAGGGGATCACAAGGGATGTCACTGTAAACACGGTCGTCCTGAAAGCGGATGATGAACGGATCCGGATCATGAGGCAGCTTGCGGATTATGCCGGGATCTGCCACGTAAGAACCCCTGAGGGATCGAGCTACGCCGCCGACATACAGATAAGCGAGTCGGGGAGCTACGGGAGCGAGCTCGTGTCATACGATCTGACAGTTTCAAAGGTGCAGCCCCAGGGCTATGACGGAATGACTCTTGCCGACTGGCAGGATGATCAGGAAGAGGGATAAATGGACTGGAGATCAGGATTTACAGCCGAATACCATCTGTTCGTCGTAAACCCGGACACGTGGGAGGATGAACGGGAGATACCAATGAAGTCGGGGTCCATATCCCGAAGTCTTGACGGGAACCTCGCTGAAAGCGCCACGCTTGAACTGACGGAAGACATCAAAGAGTCGTGGGTCAGAGCGTACCTTGTGGCCAGGCAGGACGGCTCGATAGAAAGGATTCCTCTTTTCACGGGGCTTACATCGGTGCCGAAAAGGGATATAGACGGGCGGAGGGAGTCATATAGTGTGGACTGCTACTCCGTCCTTAAGCCCGCCTCGGACAGGATGACGCAGCTCGGAGAATACGTGCTGGCAGGCACACAGGCGGCCGGAAAGGCGGCAGAGTACCTGAAGAAAACCGGGATAAGAGTGGAATACGCAGGGAACTCTCCCGCTCTGGCCGATTCCATCGTTGCGGAATCCGGAGAAACGTACCTCACCATGGCACTGAAGCTCATTGACGCCATCGGATGGCATCTCAGGATCAGCGGAAGCGGAAAAGTAAGCATAGAACCCTACACAAACGATGTCAGGGCTTCATTCTCCGGACTCGACGCGGACGTGGTAGAGCCCGAAGTGTCTGACTCCAGGGACTGGTACAGCTGCCCGAACGTGCTGAGGGTAGTCGGGAGCAGCCATTCTGTCACAGTGAGGGATGATGCAGCGGTCAGATCGAGAGGGCGTGAAATATGGGCCGAGGAATCAGTAACGGAGACACAAAGCGAAAGCCTTACTGATTATGCGAGACGAAGGCTTGCCGAATTACAGCAGGCCACAAAGACCATTGAGTATACAAGACGGTTCAACCCTGATGTCAGGCCGGGGGATCTGATAAGGGTAAGTTATCCCGGGATCGGGATAGACGGCAAATACAGGGTAATATCTCAGGACATAGAGCTGTCTTACGGATGCAGAACAGGCGAGGTTTCCTATGAACAGTAATATCAGAGATTTCATAAAGGCCATACAGAATGCAAATAAAACTGCTACTTCTGCTTACGACACGGCAGCGAGGGTCACAAGAGTGGAAGGCAGCACAGCGTGGGTCCACGTCGAAGGAGGCGTTGAGGAGACCCCTGTCGAGATGTCCATCTCCTGTGAGCCCGGGGATGATGTCAGGGTCCGCATAAATAAGGGCGCTGCATATATCATCGGTAATAATACCAACCCGCCGACGAATGACAAGGCCGCAGTCCAGCAGGTCATGAACATATCTCAGATAGCCAGACAGACAGCCACAAAGGCGTATGAATACCTTCAGTCTCTTTTTGATGAGTTGAGCAAATACGTGGCAAAGGGCACCAGCAGCATAGGCATACTGTCAGAGGTGATGACGAAGACCGAGGACGGGGTGGAGATTTACCAGAATAAAGAGCACGGGGCATTCTACGTGAATGTTTCAGATGACGGATTGAAGGTTGAAAGAGACGATAATGGCTCCGCAGATGAATGGGCGCATATATCTGATCATGTGACATTTGGAAAAAGGAGTGGAAACACCATCGGACCGTATTCGTTTTCACATGGTTTTTCCAATGCGTCTGGTTATGCGGCCTTTTCAGAAGGAACAGGCTCGACCGCTTCTAATATAGGCGCACATGCCGAGGGAGCTTCGATGGCTTCCGGTCCGTATTCTCACGCAGAAAATGCCGGCAATACCGCTTCTGGTGAGTACTCTCATGCTGAGGGATCCGGATCTCAAGCCATAGGTGCAAAATCGCATGCGGAAGGGGCGTCGATCGCAGAGGGGGGGAATTCTCATGCTGAAGGTACGACAAGAGCAAAAGGTGATTACTCCCACGCCGAAGGAAGCGGATCTGCGGCTTACGGGGCTCAATCACATGCGGAGGGCTATAGCATTGCTGGAGATGCAAACGATGGAACTAAAGGGTTTAGAGCTCATGCTGAAGGGATGAGTACAGCTACCGGGGATTATTCCCATGCCGAAGGGTACAACACACTTGCCGGAGGAGCCCATTCTCACGCTGAAGGATCCGGGACTCAGGCTCTCGGAGAGAATTCACATGCCGGCGGAGCGAATACTACCGCGGGTTACGCCAATCAAACAGTTGTTGGTTTTTCGAATGTAAACAGGGGCGATACTATATTTGAAGTTGGTGGCGGAAGCCAGCAAGGTGGCGGGAACGCCTTTGATGTAACTTCGGATGGATTTATACGTACAGGTTATGGCTATACAAAGATCGCTTTCGGAGTAAATCCGGATCCGGCAAAAAACGAGTACGGATATTATATACCTAATGGGAACTCGTATACTTTCGTCCCCTGGATCACTCAGGACACGACATACACCGCAGGAACAAATATTGATATTACAAATAATGTCATTTCTGCTCCAAATGTAGCACCGATAGTAAACGGTAAGGTCCCGGAACAGTACCTCCCGTCATATGTTGACGACGTAATCGAGGGCTATTACAACTCAACAGACGGAAAATTCTACGAAGAATCCACTTATCAGACAGAGATCGCAGGTGAAAGAGGGAAGATCTATATTTCCCTTGATACTGACAAGTCATATCGATGGAGCGGGACTGTATTTGTTGAATTGACCTCAGGAGGCGTGGTATACTCCGCCGGATCCGGTATTGATATTTCGGCCACAAATGAGATCAGCGCGGATAACACAATAGCCAGGATGACGGATCTGTCCGGATATTTACCCCTGGCCGGCGGAACAATGGCTGGTGCAATAAATAGTCAAAATATTGTACCGGCGACAGACGATTCGTATCGTTTGGGAAGCTCCACCAGCAAGTACAATAGTGCATATGTGAAGCGTATATACAATCTGGCAAGTATTGAGAGTACGACAGATGGAAGTAAAAGACTTCTTGTTCCGGCTAAATCAGGTACTATTGCTGTAAACGAGGATCTGCCGAATGTCGTTGGAAATCTAATAGCTGTCAATCCGGTTTTGACGAGCGGAACGCTTATAGCAAACGTCACTATCAGCGGAGTTTCGACAAACCTTTACGCACCATCTGGCGGGTCTTCTTACACCGCCGGCGACGGAATTGATATTTCCAACGACGAAATTTCAGTCGATAGTACAATCGCCAGAGTCTCTGCTATTCCAGACGAGCTTGCCGATCTTGCAGACGACAGCACCCATAGACTCGTAACAGATACGGAAAAGAGTACGTGGAACGGGAAGCAGGGTGCTCTTACTGCTGGTACTGGTGTTGCGCTGTCTTCTGCGAATACAATTTCTATAAAGTATTATGGCTCACATGCTGAAGCTGCATCTGGAGGGGCAAACAATAATAAACGTGAAGGAATGGCTGATTCTGGAGACGGTATGTTCCTAACCGGATCGTATAACGATTCAAACGCGCCATATACTTATGGAAACATTATAAACATTAATGGTGGCGGAACTGGACAGTTGTTCCTTGGCTGGAGAGGAGATAGCAACACGGGTCCTCTTTATTATCGTTCGCATAGAGATAACGCGTCAGCAGCCTGGGGTCCTTGGAAGCAAATAGCTTATACCAGTGATATTCCATCAGTTGGAAATGGAACGCTTACTATTCAGAAAAACGGAACGAATGTCCAAACTTTTACCGCCAATCAATCAGGGAATGCTACAGCGAATATAGTTGTGCCGTTTGATTACAACGCAACAACAGTAGGAAACGACGACCAAGGTTTCAAAGGAGCTCCGCATTACGGAACATTTAACAGCAGTTCTTCAGTAGGGACGCTAATGGGCGATGACGGCGTATATATGTTTTTGCCATATCAGACAAATAGCCTTTCTTATGGGTTCGTTCTTGCCTGCAACGATGACGGAAACCAATTCTATTTAGGATCGCTGACTGGAGACGACGATGACGACGCTATTAATTGGACGCGTATATACCATGACGATTATCATCCGTTAGCCGGGAAAGCAGATTTTATAAAGTTTCCCAGGAACGCGGTGGATTATAACACCGCAATGAGATCTCGTGCGGCAGAAACTGTAGCATTTGATGAACTTAGCGGAACAACCGGCAAACCATCTTATATTTCAACGTTTACAAATCCGTGGTTTAATTTAATAACGATGCACTCGGCCGACGCAAACTACGGATCGCAGTTGGCAATTCCCATGACCGGTTTTACCGCTCCCGCATGGAGATATTTTGCAGGTAATAATTTTGGTAGTTGGGAATATATACCGTCGGCGGATGCGTTGAGCGTTGGCAATTCAAGTACGCCTGTATATTTAGATAACGGGAAGTTGAAGGCTGGATCGGCATTACCTGATGTTTCAACAAAAGTGTCCAAGTCCGGCGATACGATGACTGGTAGTTTATTAATCAATAGTAACAGCGGCGAACAGGTTGTCCGAGTACAAAGTACTAGATCTGGTGTTACTAGAGATATAGGAATGATGGTCGGAAATAGCTCTAGGAATGAGGGTTTATGGTCGTATTCTAAAGGTGCGTGGATATTGTATAATGATACGGACGGAAATGCATTTTTTAACGGTTCGTTAAAGGTTACAAACGCCTCTTCAAATAGTGCAGCAATACGATTGGATCCTAGCGCCATCGATGGATACCCATACTCTAACTCCTCAATTAACCTTGACGGTGGCGGAACGGGTTCTATTTCTATGACCGGGTATATAAAACTTGCGAATTCTGGTTACACGTCTGCCAATACCAGAGCTAATTATTCCGGAGTAATTAACCCATCATCAACGGTTAATACTTATATCAAAATCAACTCAGTTGTTAACAGCACTATCAGTAAAGCGCAGTGGGCGCTTGTGTTTTTATCTTCTGGAAATACGAGTTTTTACGCATTAAGGGTATTGAGAAAAAATGATAGCGGCACGCTTCAATCGGTAAATGCGGCGTCAAACGGAACAAGCATAGTTACGATAACCCATGATCCCACTTATGGAATACGATTACAAAATACAAGTTCAACGGCATATGTATATTACGCAATATTTGTGCTATCAACGTAGTAAGAAAGGAGAAAAACAATGACTTACATCGTAATGGAAATTCAGGCACCGAAGGAAGGAACTGCTGTTACTCTTGTGACCGCGCATGATACGCTTAATAACGCGAACGCGAAGTATCACGCAATTCTTTCCGTAGCTGCGGAATCGCAGGTTTATAACCATAGTGCAGTTCTGCTCACTTCGTCGGGCGACAATCTGAAGAGCGAAGGATACACCCACGAACAGCCGGCAGAGTGATTGCTACTCTTAAGGTCTTTCTAAATAGCTCAAAAAAGTATTGACAGGGCGTGATACAATACAAATAAGAAAGGTGCTGCCCGTACAGCAACGGTTAGCCCTTACAATTGGTTAGTTAAGAAAAATAACCGCTTGTTTGTGAGGCTGGGCGGTTATTTTCATGTCTATAGCACCCGAGTCAATTCTGATACTTTCTGATACTATCTTCTGAGATATAATGTAAGCTGAAGAAAGGAAAAAGAAAAGGAGATCGCTTACAGGGCGGTCTCTTTTTTCGCATAGAGAAAGGAGAAGCCATGAATTTAACAAACGAAGAAATGACAGTGATCACCAAAGTCCTTATCAGACAGCTCCTGCAGGACGAGAATGCTATTGCGGCAATGCAACAGGAACTCCAGAAGCAGAGGGCGGAGCAGAAAGAAGAGGAATGAGATGGATATTTTCTTGACGATAGCGCCATCAATAATCAGCGGTCTTTTTGCCGTCGCAGTCTGCCAGATTTCGCAGGCGGCGGCACGGAAGGACAACATCAGTATCATGAACCAGAAGATGGCCGTGTTTGAAGCAAAGTTTGACAGCCTTAAAGAGGCGGTTGATAAGCACAACCAGCTTGTAGAGCGAGTCTTTATCCTTGAAGGGAGGACGGATGTTCAGGAGGAAAAGATCAGAGTCGCAAACCATCGGCTCGAAGACATTGAAAAAAAGATGGCTTGAAATATTGGGATATATCCTGCTGGTGATACTCTGCCTGATCGCATGGGTGATCATCCCGCTGATCGGAGCTCTGATGGGGATTGGGGTATGAAGGACCTTTTTATGTTCCTGGTCGCGTTTGCGGTACTTATAGCGGTGCTGTGCTTTATGGGATATGTGGCGCAGGGAGGCACGATGGAGATAAGCGTATGGTGACAATAAATCCGGAACCCTATATTGAAGAAGATCACATCATGACCACGACCGAAGGGAAAGCGGTCATAAAGACACGAAAAAGGCGTAGGCTCAGGGGATTAGATAAGTACGTAATCTTTTGCATCTGTCTCCTGATCATCTATACCATAGCGGAGTTTGTGACATCCACAGTGACCGGTGTCGAAAAATCCACCCTGACCCTTGCAGTTTTTGGGTTTTTCGGAGCTCCGGAGATCATCGGGTGCGCCTTAATTAAGATATTCAAAATAAAAAAGGGGGAATCATGAAGATTGACTGGAAGAAAAAGCTTGCAAGCAGGAAGTTTTGGGTGGCGCTGACCGGATTCGTGACCGCGATCCTGGTCGCGTTCCATGTCGGCCAGAACGACATAGCCCAGATCGCCGCAATAATCATGGCTTTCGGGACCCTGATCATTTACATTTTTTCTGAAGGTGCAGTGGATGCTGCAGCTGCCGGAGCCAACCAGACCCTATCAACCACCACAAGCACTACGGAGAAAAACATTTCCACGGTGATGAGCAAGGATCTGAACGCCGAACAGGACCAGAAACAATCTCAAAAGGGGATCACCGGAGGATGATGGGATGACGGACATTATCGATGTCAGCAAATATCAAAAGACCATAAACTGGAGACAGGTCCCATATGACACTGCGATCATCAGAGTGGGATACCGCGGAGGACGGACCGGAGCAATAGAAGCGGATCCTTACGCTGCGGCCAACCTTGTAAATGCGAGAGCTGCAGGAAAGAGGATAGGTATATATTTTTTCACCCAGGCCGTGACCATAGACGAAGCCCGCGAAGAGGCGGACTATGCCTGCGACCGTGCCGGGAAGCTCGACCTGCCCGTATATGTGGACAGCGAGTACAGCAATAAGAACCACACAGGCAGAGCAGACAGATTATCGAGAGATGCGCGGACTGTGTGCGTGGTTGCGTTCTGCACCCGCGTCATGGAGAGGAGCTTCAAGGCAGGTGTGTATGCTTCCCAGGACTGGTTCAAACACCAGCTTGATTACAGCAAGCTGTCCTCCTACTCAATTTGGGTGGCGAGATACAGCGATCAGGCGCCCACATACCCTCCGAAGTATGAGCTCTGGCAGTATACCAGCCAGGGACAGTGTCCGGGTATCACCGAACGGTTCGACCTCTCCCGGCCTTATGGTCAGGCCGAAAAGAAAAAGGTGCTAATAGCCCAGGCCAGCAAGGGAGAGACCGGGATCCGGGGACAGATCGCGGGAAACCAAAATGGGAAGGAACTCAACATCAGGGATTACTATGAACATCCCAAAGGATGGCGTGGCTTCCGGCATCCTGAAGCGATGGTATGTGCCCGGATAGCCTATGCCGCTCTCCGGGCTGTCCAGAATCCCCGGATAGGGTATGATCAGGGAGACCGGAACTCTCTGTACATAGCATCCCAGAAGTACGGATTTGATCCCGGGGAAGTAAAGATAGACGTGGAATGCGACTGCACATCCCTCACAAGGGTGTGCTGTGCTTATGCCGGGGTGAAACTTCCGGATTACAACTCTGCCACTATGCCGGCGGTACTGATCAAAGCAGGGTTCAGGGAGATCGGACTGGATGATCTCAAGCCGGGGGATCTCCTGTGTACCAAAACTAGAGGGCACGCGTGCATAGTGGTGCAGTCATGATATCGCACCGGGAAGGTCAACCTCCTCACCGGCCCGTTACGATAAAGGGGGGAGCTTCTCCCCGCCCCGATCCCCCGGCTTACGCCGGGGGATATTTTACAACAAAATACTCCAACTTTTACTCCAACTTACTTATGAAAAAAAGCCCTTGATTTTTCAAGGGCTTTTTCAACGGAATGGCTTAAAATCGGGTTTTGTGAACAATAAAACACAATCTCAAGTACAAGCATTAATCCCGTCGGGGTCAAGCTAAAGCGCGTAAATACGCGCTTTTTATTTGCCCGTGTTGCAGGGAGTGTTGCATAATACGCTAATACTCTTTCTGATTTTCACTTGAACGACCCTCCAAAAATGGTGCATCGTACAACACAAATGGCTCCTTGTTGAGCAAAGAACTTTCTTTTTTGTTGGTTTAATGGAGAAGAAAAGACAATCCAAACTAATGCATGCTCAAATCAATACGTCTCAAGAAAAAAATATGAAACTGTGGTTACAGATTACAAAACAGAAGATCATGAATCAGTCCAGAGCACTCTCGATACTCGGATTTCCCGGAGCTGAAATCATCGCAGGTTTTTCCACTCACCTTCTTCCTGAGAATGTCGATTTCAACGAATCTCTATCTGCGAAAGAATACTTCTCTGCTTTTTACGAAGGGTTGAATAGAAGATCTGATGATCCGATTAACAGTCGCTTGAATTATGGTTACGCTGTTGTCCGAAGTTATATAGCACGAAGTCTATCTGCAACAGGATTTCATCCAACTTTCGGAATTCATCATAATAGTCAGCTAAATGCATTTAACTTGGCAGACGATCTGATTGAGCCTTACCGTGCCATTGTTGATCTCGTGGCTCATAATAATATTGGCTCGAATGTGATTCTAAACAAAAATGAGCGACGAGAATTGGCTCACGTACTTCACAATGCGTGTATTGTCAGTGGGACAAAAGTTAATGTTATGACTGCAATTGATATGATGTGTGAAAGTTTGAAGCGAATCATTTTGGAAAAATCAGAAGAAGATCTTCTGTTACCCACCATCATACCGATTGAGAGCATGGAGGGTATCACCGAATGAGACTGATTGTCATACTTAGTCCCACTGATAAGTGGGGAACCAAAACAGAATATACTAATTTACGAAAGTTTCTACAAAAAGATGGGTACATCAGAATTGCCCCGGAAGTATTTATGCGGATTGTTCAGAACCGAAAATCTTCTGAAAAGCATTATCGACGTATCGTTGAATATGCACCCCGGACAGGCACGGTCCGATTGCTTCGTCTTACTGAAAATCAGTATAACAACATTTTTATGGTTTCCGGAGAAATGGATTACCAAGAAAAAGTTGTTGGAGCCAATTGCCACATTATGATATAATGTTTATTAAGAACTCCAACAAAAACATCAAGATATTGTGAAGAAGTCAAAAATGAAACAAGATGTAATACTTGAACGACCCTCCAAAAATGGTGCATCGTTCAACCAAATGTTTTAGGCCAAGCGATGAACCGATGGCTGGAAAGCAGAGGGTACCAATGAATAAGCCATATTTCATGACAAATAAGTCGTGGTATGTAGCAATACCGCCAAAGAAAAGAATACCGGAGCGCCCTGACATCGATATAGCACTTACGAGAAAGGCCGAAGATGATGAAAAGGCTGTAATCTCATACGAGAAGTATTACGGTTTGGGAGTCGGCGGAGCACTTTATATGGATAAAGGTGCGGTCATCGAAGATCAAATATACATTGATCAGGAAGAATGTATAAGATTACAACAAATATATGACACAATAGACGAATGATTAAGCATCGGAATCCCCAGTGCTTTTACTTGAACGACCCTCCAAAAATGGTGCATCGTTCAACAGTCAAGGGAGTGGTTTGAAAGATTGAGGAGGAAAGGGTATGAGGGAATTATATATTTTAGGGGCGACCATAATTGCGCTGGCATATATCACGATACCATTCACCTATCGGCTTATTAAAGACCAGATCCTTAATCCGAAGGTTCCTAAGAACCGGAAGACAGGGTACATACCCAGTTGTTATCATCGTCATTCCAAATGATTTTTTGACACTTTACAACACGGAATAACACGTTTTTCTGTGATATAGCTTGAACGACCCTCCAAAAATGGTGCATCGTTCAACTTTGACGGAGATATTGCTTTAATAAAGGATTTTGCTGATGCCTTGAACAAAAATGTAAATCAAAAGTCTCATATGCGAAAGAAACCTGTGAAATTAAGCGTAAGTTATTTAATGGAGGATGACACATATGCAATGGGAGTAATGTTATAATTAATGGGTTTGCATATCGTAATAGAGAATTATTGAAAAAAGATTATGAAAAATGCTTGAAAGAAAGGCTGTTTACACAGGGATCCACGTATCTTGATATTCCAGTCCATGAATCTGCGCATGTATTGGTGTTTCTTGATCAACTAAAGATAAAGGGTTTAGATGAGGCTGTTTTTGGGAAGGATGAAACTCAAAGAATAAAAACAATTAAGGAAATTCTATCTAAATATGCCGCGCGTAATACAGATGAACTTATAGCAGAATCGTATGTTAAATATAAAAACGGAACATACGAAGAAAAAGTATTGAAAATTTTGAAGTATTGTGGTATTCTTTAACCAAAGGGGAGGGCGAAGATATGACAAAAAGTAGAGATCTCACTCTTTGGATGGATTTTTTAGATAAGGCGCATTACGATAAAGAAAACAATCGTACTGTCTTCGATGATGATGTGCCTAAAGAAGCGATAGAGAGTTACGAGAAATGGAAAAAGCAATATCATTAAATATGATGTAAAGGCCACCGCATCGCGCCGGTGGCTTTTTGAATGGAGGGGAGAATGGGATCTGAGAAAGAAGGAGAGAAAGTAGAAAAACTCCTGGAACTTGCGAATCCAGTTGTGGATTATCTTCAGAGAAACTTCCACCCGCATACTACTATTGTGATTGAGGTCGATAGTATACGGGTAGAAGAGACGTTGGCGGCAAAGGTCATCGAATACGGATTGGATTGAACCGGCCTTTGATAAACTTCATGTAGAATTGCCCTTTTGCTTGAACGACCCTCCAAAAATGGTGCATCGTTCAACAAATCCAGATAGGTCATCATACGAAGCAATAATATGCAGTTCGCCAAATGGGGAACCATATTTAGTTGAAAATAAAATGAATGGTGGGAGCTATAATTTCTGTAGCCCACAATATACTTTTTCTTTGGATTTTATTTCGAGTAGGTTTGCACATCTTTATGCAGATGTAATACCGGCTGCTCGTTGGGGGGAATAATCGTGAAAAAGACAAGTGAGTTTATTGTTGTTATCATTATAGGGATAATAATGCTTGGGTGTTCAAGTAAAGGCAATATGACGGAGGAACTAAAAGGGTATATTGACAATAATAGAGAAGAACTTTTTGATATTGCAACTATTTCATATGATCTGCTTTCAGAAGAGAATTATGGCATATTTGTTGACGAAGATAATGAACTAAAGCTTTATACTTCGAAAAACGGAGAATATATTGATGCAAGTGAGATTGACGGAACAGACTATGAGCATTTGGAAGTTATACGGAATTTCATTAATGATAGTTGTATTAGCAGCATACATTTATTTCCCGCAGACAGAGTGATAAGTTTTGATAATAACAGATCTGATGAAAATGCAGTAAAGGATGATTCCTATATATGCATGTATATTGATAATAGTGATTTTAATCGCTATAAAAGTCATACAATTTATAGCATGTATTTTGTAGAGTCAGATGTTATTTCTGCATTTCGTAATCCTATGGAAGCATATAATGAAGGCGGTTTTGGTAAAACGGAAAGTAAGGATAGCATACGCTGGGTAAGTGATCACAGGTTTGATATTATTGGAATCATAAAAGGGGAACCGCCGGTCAGATATGAAGCCGAGGTTATTAAGGCTTGTGATGGAATCCTGCTATGCCGTGAATATACAAAATATCCGCTTTGGTTAGTATTTCTCGCAGGTTAAGAGAATGAATATATATGATGCTGGGGGCAAATGGTCTCTACTTGAACGACCCTCCAAAAATGGTGCATCGTTCAACAATATGCAGAGAGATATGGGGGCAAGGTTGAGGATTGGCAGCACGTGAAAGGTTTTGGTAAGTTAGCTACTCCAGATGGTGATTGCGATGCGGAGATACATTGGTCACAGTGTGAAGGGATAGGAAAACACGAATTTTTTATAAAAAAATGGCTGGAATAAAAGCAGGAATAAAAGTAAAATATATTGCAAAAGATATGGTTGCAATGAAGCATGGCAAGGTGTATACGATCCTATCTGTTGAGAAAGGATGGTATCGCATTATGTCGGAAATTGGCGAGGATTATCTCTTTCCGCCAGAGGCGTTTGAGGTCGTGGAAGATGATGAGGGATGATTACTTGAACGACCCTCCAAAAATGGTGCATCGTTCAACAATAACAATGATGAAATAGAAGGAACTAATCTTGCTTTGTTATAGTGGAGGAACAAGCGCCTTTAAGAATAGGTGATACAATGATCAGTTTTGAAGAGTTCACAGGCTTGTATAATGCAGCTCAGGGAGAACCGGAGTTTGAGCTATACTTTAGCGATAATGAGAAGTCATACATGATTATTAAATATGATGATCATGTTTCTTTTCAGAGGGGTGGCTTTGATGACGGGAGCGGAGAGTATGACTATCCTACTCTGGAAGAACTTTATCATGTTGAATCTGTAGATGGTATTTGTCTTAAAGATAAATGGAACATTATTGAAACGATTATAGCGGATGGGACTTATGATCTGTCGATACAGGAGGAACTGGACTCTTTTAAGGTGTTCCGAGACATACATTAAGGCAAATAAAAAGACAGCCGTTTGCTTGAACGACCCTCCAAAAATGGTGCATCGTTCAACCCAGAGGGAACCTTCATGCTGAAGAATGACAATAAGGCTGGGCTTGTGGTCAGAGCCGATAAACCGGAGTTGATTGATTTCAGGATAGATCTTGATACTTTTGTCGAGAGACGTGGGGGTTTAGACTTTTCCAAGTTTGTAACAAAGAAGATAAAGTATTAGTTAGAAGAGGCATCCACGAGGATGCCTTTTTGCCTGAAAATCTGTGCAGATTCTCGATTGCGTAGTAAGCGGTTAATAATTCGGCGGATAGGCTCCGCCAGGTAACAAGTTCATAATGGATCTGACATATAGACTACGTTTTGGTGTCACACTTTAGGCAAATGCACTACATTTCAGTGTGACACGGAAAGGAGATGCACTCAATGCTTTTAAAGACAAAAGTGTTTATTGATGCTGAAAACGTATCTGTGTCAGACTTTGAAAGTAAATATAAAAAGAAAATAAGGAAGTTCGCCAAAAATCATGGGTTAAACTTTAATGATTTTGAGTTTAGGGCGTATGCTGTAGAGAGCACTCCTACAAGCAGAACATGGAATGCTGAGGGAGTAGACATGAAAAAGATTCCAGGAGATCCTGCAAGTAATAAGGCTGATAACCAGATAGCAAAGGAATTGTATGATCAAGCCGGAAAAGGAAATGTATGCCTTTTGGTGACTCACGATAAGGGACTGCAAGAAAGAGTCAACGAAGCAATGAATAATGTATATGTCTTTGACGAGTGATAGTGATTCTTGAGAGAACCACCGTGGTATCATGTTATCATTACCGGCTTTTTTGGATTATTCTTGTCCAAAGAAACCAATGATGATGAAAAACTATCGCAAAAGGTATACAATAAATAGTTGAGTAATCATACAACAACAGAAGCGTCCGTATTCCATAGATTACGCAAGGAGGGCCACTATGAGCACAGCGAAAGAAACAGAAGTCGGGAAGAAGGAACAGGTCAAAGAGGTAAAGGCTGCCACTGGAGCCAAAACTGCTAAGACTGGCAGGAAGAAGGCTGAAAGCGCAACTAAGACTAAGAAAACAACAAGAACAAAGGCTTCGAGCGCAAAAAAGACCACTAAAGGATCCTCAGCAAAGAAAACCGGGACAGCTGCAAAGGCTAAGACTGGGAAGACCACTACAAAGAAAGCTACAACCACGAAGAAAACAACAAGAAAGGCGACCGGAAGAAAGAAAACTACTGATGCCGGGAAGAACATTAATGTTGTTATTCAGTTCGCCGGAAACGACATTTCTGTGAACAAGATCGTCGCCAGTGTATCGAAGGCAGCTTATGACTCGGCAAAGAAGGAAATAGGGATATTCATCCAGCCCGATAATGGTGTTGCGTATTACACTGTTGACGGGAACGGTGGGGATGATTTTAAGGTGGAGATCTGAGTTATAGCAGATGATTGATACAACCTTTGACTTTACAACCGATTCTCCAGGGTATTGGGACGGATTTTGGGAGAAGAATGAGCTTTTGGGGTGCGGCGGATCCGACCCTGATATAGCAAGTCCTACTCTCAGGCGGTATCACAGGCTTTTCTGGAGCCGGTAGCTTCCCTGTGGGGAAGTGATGGAGCTTCAAGAGGAAAAAAGCCAGTATTACCTTAAATGGAAGGACTTTTACTTTGGCAGTGACTCAATAATAGTGGAGTTCCGCTACTATAATTACATTCATATGGTAGAGCAGATCAAACAGAGATTGCCAGATTACAGAGCATTTTACTTGAACGACCCTCCAAAAATGGTGCATCGTTCAACGACGGAGAATTCATACCATTCACCCCGAAGCCAAGAGAAGGTAATGAATATGGCTAAAAGAGCTTTAAGAGATAGCATTAACATATTTGGAAAAGATTCAGCGAAATTCAGCAGAAGAACATATAACAACTATGAAAAAAAGAAACTGCTTGATTACATGCGGAGTTTTGAGCCGCATGCCTCGATAGGTAAGGTTGACGATTGCGTTACAAGAAACGAAACAAAGTTCGAAAATGTTGGCTATGAGGTAGATGGATATATATGGACAGAGCAGGATGCGTATCATGTTGAACATTACAATGCAGCAGTAACAGATGAATTTTTCGAAACAGCAATAGAAGCATAAAAGCACCGGGATCCGGTGTCTTGAACGACCCTCCAAAAATGGTGCATCGTTCACCCGAGATTCATACCAATTTGTGTGCAAAGCACACCCAACCGACATTTAACTAACAACCAATAAAAAAGAGGAACAAGACATGAAACTGAAATCTATAATAAGTATCATCATTTTAACATGCATATGTGTCACCATGATTGATACAAATACAGCATTTGCAGCAGAATTAAACAATGATGTGTCAGAAATGATTATCGAAAATGAAGAAACCAACGAGGAAGAAACAGAAAATGAAGATGAAGATATCAATCTCATATTACAACAAGACAATACATCAACTAATCAAGAAGATAATATTGAATTAGAAAACAACACAAATAATTCTAATGAAAATAACACAGAATATGATTCATCATCTGATAATAGCATACCTATCACATACGATGATGATAAAGAATATGCAGAACCCGAATGGAAAAATGTAGATATATCACATTTACTATACACCACTGGTGCATTTCCAGAATACAATGCCTTTGATTTTTCTGGACTTCCCGAAATAGATATTTTTGACAAACTTGCCAATGTAGATGAATTTTCAAGTCTCATTTATGATGCAATAAAAAACAAAACAAATCTCTCTGATATTAGTAAATATCAACTGACAGAAAATCAAATATCAACAAGAATAGCCACAGTCATAAATCAGACACCTGAATTCTTTTATGCAAATACTTCGTATCAATATTACCGAGACGAAAATGAAAACATAATTCAAATTATATTGTTTCCTGACAAAATATTTGAATCAAATACCTCTATAATACAACCATTTATATCTACAAGACGAAACACGACTACTATGGATTGGCCAGAAAAAGAACAAATATTAGAAAACAGAGCAAACGAGATAATAAGTCAAATCAATCCTGACTGGAACGATGAACAAATAGCTTTGTATTTGCATAACTGGTTAGCACTGAATTGCGAATACGACTATGAAAACAGTACAGACAACGGTAATGCATATGGAGCAATAATTAATGGTAAAGCTGTCTGTGCAGGATATGCCAGGGCATATCAATATTTGCTCGAAAAAACAAATATTCCATGTAGTCTTATTGGTAGTGACACTTTAAATCATGCATGGAATCTAATAAACATTAATGGTCAAAATTATCATGTTGATGTAACTTGGGACGACTTAACAAATAATCATATATGTCGATATACATACTTTTTAAAGAGTCAAGCTTACATCTACAACTATCAACACGATTCAACAGATTGGATTATACTGCCATCATATTCAGATGCCTATGACAAAATACAAACCAGCACAGACCATGATGATTATTATTGGAATGATGCATTGACACCAATCATTCAAAAAAATAGCAAAACCATATACTGGGCACGTCAATCAAAAATGTCCATACACAACTACAATGATAATACAGATACACCTCTAAATTGTATTGACATCCCAGACCAATTGGTATATTCCAATTTACTAGATGACAATCTAATTGCAGGATATAAAAATACTATTTATTTAAGTCCCTTTTCGGAATTGTGGGTCTGTTATCTAGCTCGACCTTATACTAAGCCTCATCAGGGTATAATTCAATACCCATAGTATTAAAATAGGTATTGTCCGAGTAGTAAATTGAATATACAGTGTGATAAGCACTCATTTCAAGATAAGTAGATTTTTATTTTGAAAGGGGTGCTTTTCTTTATGGCATTATCTGATGAAGAACTACAGGATATTATAGAGCGGTTAAGTCCTGAAGATAGAAAACAGCTACTCTCTCAATTAGGTAGGCGAGTTGAAGTAGATAACATAGCGAATCCGACTAATGCAACAGGTGAAAAGACCAAGCCAAAGGTAGAGCCTAAGACAGACGGGTCAAAAGTGTACTGCTGTCCTATTTGTGGAAGTGCCTCATATAAGAAAAAAGGCTATACAAGGCAAGGTATGCAAAGGTACTTATGCAAAGATTGTGGTAAGTCATTTTCAGAGAACTATGGCGATAGCTTAAGGTACAGTCATTTGACCAAGGAACAATGGCTGATATTGTTTAGAGGTATCGTCAATAATCATTCATTAACTCGTATAGGGCAAGACGCAGACATATCGCCCTCAACAGCTTGGGCTTGTAGAACCAAGATAAATCAAGCCATAGCAACTATGTATGGATATACTGACTTATTTCAAGGAACAACCGAGGCAGACGAGTATTATTGCAGAGCAGCCTTCAAAGGCAAACGTGACCCAGAGTTCTTCATTTATACTTTGGAACGTATGCCGAGACATCATTATACCTACGCAGAAAAGATTGAGTGGCTACAACGTCATGGTTTATATGATTATGTCATGGGTAAATATGATAATACTGATGCTACAAGAGATAAGAACGGAAGAACAGACTTTGATAGGTTCTTAGACCCTAAGATGAAAAGGGGTATCAGCAACGACCAGATATGTATATTGACTTTGGTTGATGATACTAACCGATTATATCTTGAACCCGTATCAGTAGGTAGACTTGAAAAGGCTATGGCTAAAGAGAAGTTAAAGCCTCGATTCATTCCAGATAAGTCGAATGTATTAGTGACAGATGACCATAATGCTTATAACAGAGCATTATATGGAACTAAGGCAAAGCACGAAGTAGTGCCAGCGGACAAACATAAAAAGGGTAAGTACAACCTTGCAAAGGTCAATAGCGTTCATAGTGCCTTGGCAAGATATATGAACCCTAAAGTCGGAAAGGTTTATACAACAAAGTATCTTGACCTTAACTTGATGTTGTTCTGGTGGCTGTTCAAGTATAGGGATTTCAACACCGAAGAAAAGGCTCAAGCATTATATAGTATTATGAATGACCAAATCCC
>JAEEGL017128253.1_pt1 | contig 32797 bp, 27 predicted proteins | sample 9134231 | NCBI WGS metagenome assembly JAEEGL01 (sample SAMN16246548, study PRJNA631951) | gut metagenome | biome: gut microbiome; feature: rumen; material: fiber-attached | host: Bos | place: Iran: Karaj | collected 2018-10
GGCAGCTCTCCGCCCGTCAGCACATAATCGCCTATTGAGATGCGGTCCGTCGCGATCTCATCGAGCACTCTTTCGTCCACGCCTTCATAGTGTCCGCAGAGAATGAATAGTTCTTCTTCTTTTGCCAGCTCCTGCGCCAGAGCCTGATCGAACACCCTGCCCTGCGGCGTCATATAGATCAGACGCGGTCGAGGCCCGCCTCCAACGGCAGCCGTATAGGCATCGTAAATGGGCGGAGCCTGCATGACCATACCCGCACCTCCGCCGTAGGGATAATCATCCACATGACCGTAACGGTCCGCCGCATAATCCCTTATATTGATACAGCGAAGCGAGAGCAGTCCTTTTCCGGCCGCTCTTCCTGTGATACTGGTATGAAAGCCCTGCTCGATCATGTCCGGGAACAGGGTCAGAACGGTAAATCGCATTACAGATCCTCCAGGCCGTCCATCAGATGCACGGTAATGCATCCTGCTTCCGGATCGATTTTCAGCACACATTCACGGATATTCGGCAGCAGGTATTCCTTCGCATCCTTCTTCTGACTGTCACGGACAATAAAGACATCGTTTGCTCCGGTTTGCATCACCTGCTGCAGCGTTCCCAGAAAGCGTTCTTCGTCAGTCACTACTTTTAGGCCGATCAGATCGGCTATATAATAGCTCCCCTCTTCCAGCGGAGCCGCATTCTCGCGGCTCACAAACAGGGAGGCGCCTTTGTAGCGTTCGATATCGTTGATATTGTCCACGTCCTTGAATTTCAGGATGACCATCCCTTTGAAATACCTGGCTTTCTCGACTTCCAGCGTCAGATCGCCGCTTTTGGTCTCGAGGATCACATCTTTCAAAGAAGAAAAGCGTGCCGGATCATCCGTGGTCGGAAACACCTTGATCTCGCCGCGAATACCGTGTGTGGATGAAAAGATTCCGATTCTGAATCGAGTTTCCATGAATTCTCCTAAAAGGAAAGGGACTTAAGCAGCCCCTTTTCCGTTAACCGATATCCAGACTGACGCGCTTGTCTTCGCGGACAGCCTGTGCTTTCAGGACGGTGCGGATCGCCTTGGCGATGCGGCCCTGTTTCCCGATGACCTTTCCCATATCGGCCGGGTCAACGGTCAGCGTCAGGATAGTTTCCCGCTCCGTCACGGTTTCTGTAACCACTACCGCATCGGGGTTATTCACCAATGCCTTCGCGATTACCTCCACTAATTCCTTCATTCCACACCCCTTATTCCAGTCCGGCGATCTTCAGCAGCTTAGCCACCGTATCCGTGGGCTTGGCACCGTTCTTGATCCATTCGGCGGCTTTCGCGGTATCGATCTTGACAACGCTCGGATCCTGCGTCGGATCGTAAATACCGAGCTCTTCAATGAAACGTCCGTCGCGCGGAGCCCGTTCATCAGCTACCACCACGCGGTAGGTCGGGGCTTTCTTCTTGCCCAGTCTGGTTAAGCGGATTTTAACAGCCATGATAAGTTATCTCCTTTATACATTGTTTTTGCGTTCTGCGCTGATCTATCAAAAGTCTTTCGACCGTTGATGCTAAAAAGGTAAATTGAAGGGCATCCTGCCGCCGCGTTTGCCCATCTTTCCGGTCATCTGCTTCATCATCTGGCGGCTCTGTTCAAACTGCTTCAGCAGACGGTTCACCTCCATGACGGACGTGCCGGAGCCGGCTGCGATGCGGCGTTTGCGGGAAGCTCCGATAATATCCGGCTTGCGGCGTTCCTTCATGGTCATTGAACGGATAATCGCTTCGACCTTCTTTAAGGCGCCGTCGTCCGGCATCTGCGCGCCGCGCAGCTTGCCGCCCAGGCCGGGGATTGCGCCCAGGATATCCGTCAGGCTGCCCATCTTTTTGATCTGCTGCATCTGCTCCAGGAAATCGTTGAGATCAAATTCGGACTTTCTGATTTTTCGGAGCGTGGCTTCGGTCTGGGCATCGTCGATCTCAAGGCTTTCGGCTTTTTCGATCAGACTCAGGATATCTCCCATCCCGAGGATCCGGTTTGCCATACGCTGCGGATAGAACTGTTCCAGATCCGTCAACTTCTCGCCCATGCCGGCATAAAAGATCGGCTTGCCCGTAACAGCCCGGACCGAAAGTGCGGCACCGCCGCGGGTATCGGAATCCAGCTTGGTCAGGATCACGCCGTCCACACCGATCTGTTCGTCAAAGGACTGCGCCACATTGACCGCATCCTGACCCGTCATAGAGTCCAGTACCAGGATCGACTGGGTAACCGGGACGTTGGCCTTGATCTCTTTCAGCTCATCCATCATGCCCTGATCGACATGCAGACGGCCGGCAGTGTCGAGAAGGATCAGATTGTAGCCTTTATTCTTCGCCTCTTCCAGCGCCATTTTCGCAATGACCGGCGGTTTGATGTCCGATCCGGGCGAATAGACAGGGATCCCGAGCTTTTCACCGTTGACTTTCAGCTGTTCAATGGCGGCGGGGCGGTAGATATCGCAGGCGACCAGCAGCGGGTTGCGGTCCTTCTTCTTTTTCAGCAACGCGGCCAGCTTGGCGGCGGTCGTCGTTTTGCCGGCGCCCTGAAGGCCTTCCATCATGTAGACCGTCACTTCATTCCGCGGCAGAAGCTTCAGCTCGACGCCTTCGCTGCCCATCATCTTGATCATCTCCTCATTGACGATCTTAATGACGGCCTGTCCGGGCGTTAAGGACTTCATGACCTCGGCCCCGACAGCGCGCTCTTCCACCCGCTTGACGAAATCTTTAACGACGCGGTAATTGACATCCGCTTCCAGCAGGGCCAGCTTGACTTCGCGCATGGCGGTTTTGACGTCAGCCTCGGTCAGCAGACCTTTGCCGGTCAGCTTTTTAAAGGTTTCCTGTATTTTATCCGCTAAGCTTTCAAATGCCATGATCTCTCCCTGTCCCGCTTTTATGACCTCTGAAGCGGGCTGCCGGCTCAGTGCCTAAATCTCTTCGATCTCCCTCGTCAGCTGCACGATCTTTCCCAGTTCTTCCGTTTCTCCGGAACGATTTCGGATGTTCTCGCAGATGCTGCGGATTTCGGCGGCCTTCTCTTTGACCTCCCGAAACTGCCTGACCAGGCCCATCTTCTCTTCGTACCGGTCCAGCGCTTCTTCGACCCGACGAACGGTATCGTGTATGCCCTGCCGGCTGACACCGAAGATTTCGGATGCCTCTGAAAGGCTCAGATCCCCGAATCTGACTTCTTCGTAAATCTGCCGCTGTTTGGCTGTCAGCAGCTCTCCGTAGAAATCATATAAGAGTGCATATTCTCCTAATCTGTCCATTCTGCTCACCCGATGCGGGATCCGGTTTCCGGGCCGCCTGAGTACAGTAACACATAAAAAAAGACCTGTCAAGTATTTTTTCTTGACAGGTGTAAATTCTTTTCAGGCAGTGCCCAGTACATACCGTTTTCGCCGCTCTTTTGTAACCCACAGGCTGAGCATGAGTCCCGCAAGAATCAGGGTCCCGCCTCCGAAGCGGATCAGCCCGGAGTAAGATGCCAGACTGTCATCGATCACCGGCAGGAGGGCAATAAAACTTTCCAAAACGACGGAACAGATGCCGAGGGCGATCAGGCGGCTTTTCTTAAAAACTTCCCTGAGCGGCAGCTCCGGGAATGCGGCGCGCCCGGCAAGAGCCAGTACACCGGCCAGTACCGCAAACAGCACCAGAACGCCGGAAAGAGCAGTAACCAGAGGGCTTAAAAACAGATTCCAGAGCGCATGGCAGCCCTGGCAGACGCCCCAGCCCAGAGCCCAGAGGGGCAGGCCGACCAGAATCCTCAGCGGCAGCGGCCAGGACCAGATCCAGTGACGGATCCGCTCCCAGAAAGTGGAAGGACCGCTCTCATCCTCTTCATTCTCTTCTTCCGTATCGCTCTCATCGTCGTCGGAAACATCCTCAACAACATGCACGATGGCCGGTTTGTTGAGTTCATCTCCGGCTTTCATCATTTCTTCAGGCGATCCGAAGAGGCCGTTGATCATGACCGCGGTTCCGGTCGTCACGGCAGCGGCGGCGCCCAGCGCTTTTCTTCCCACCGTCTTGCCGAGAGAAGGCCTGGCAGATGCTTTTTCTTTTTCATCTGCCGGCGATGCCGCCTTTTCTTCTTTTTTTTCTGTGATTTCGTTCTCCATGATTCATCCTCCGGTCCTGCGGACCGTTTCCCGGCTTTATGAGAATGGCCGGATCAGCGCTTATAAACCTCAGTAATATCGGTATAGCCTTCCGTTTCAAGCTGATCCTTCTGGAATTTCTTGTTCTTCATCATCTGTGCGACAAGAACCTGTTTTCCCTGCGCCCGTTCTTCGGCTGCCAGGCGTCTGACATCCGCCGCCTGCTCTTCCGGCAGATTTTTTTCAAGCAGGTAAGCCTTTTTCTCGGCAGAGCCGGGCACCTTAAACCCCTGTTCCAAAAGGATCGTGATCAGCCTTTCGAAACCGATGGAGATGCCGCAGGCAGGCACCTGCTGACCCGTAAATTTGGCCACCATCGCGTCATACCGTCCGCCGCCGCCGGCCGCGCTGCCGAAATCGGCCAGCTCCAGTTCGAAAATCGGGCCGGTGTAATATCCCATGCCGCGGACCAGCGTGGGATCGAATTTCAGATTGAACTCGACGGTTGCTGCTTTTCTGACGGAAATCATGATCGACCGCAGACCCTGAATGATCTCCGCGACATTCTGATCCGCCAGCCGTTCTTCCAGAAGGCTCAGCGGGTCCTGTGAGGCGCTCAGTTCTTCGAATAGTTTTCCGTAAGCCTGTACGTTTTCCTCAGAGAAGCCGTTTTCCCGCATTTCCCTCAGCACACCGTCCAGGGCGATCTTGTCCATCTTGTCCCAGATGATAAACGCCTCATCGCAGCACTCCTCCGGGATGCCGCACCAGGCTGCGATCGCTTTCAGCAGACGGCGGTCATTCAGATGCAGGATAAAGCCCGAAAAACCCAGTTTCCCGAGCAGGGTGGATGTTGCCAGCAGCAGATCGGTCTCCGCGGCTGTACCGCCTTCTCCCAGGATATCGATGTCGCACTGATAGAACTGACGGAAGCGTCCGCGCTGCGGTCTGTCGGCCCGGAAAACCGGACCGATCTGCAGGGCCTTGAACGGCCGCATCAGTTCGCCGCTGTGGGCGGAATAGTAACGGACCAGCGGAACAGTCAGATCGTAGCGCAGACCGGCATCGGCCAGATCGTCTTCCGTTTTCGCACTGTCAATCTTCAGCTTCTCACCGCGCTTTAAGACTTTGAAGATCAGCTTTTCGTTATCGCCGCCCTGCTTGCTCAAAAGGTTGCCGAGCGATTCCATAACCGGTGTTTCGATCGGTGTGTAGCCGAAGCTTTTATATGTATTCTTGATCAGATCAATGACATAATCCCGCAGGATCATCTCCTGCGGAAGGATATCGCGCATTCCGGTTACGGCATTTTTATTCAAAGCCATAATTTTCTCTTCCTTTCGATCATTTCTTCTATGCGATCACGGTATTCCTTCAGATCCTTGACATTGTCGGCCCGTTCGATCTGTCCGTCGGGATAGACCGCCTTGCTGATATTGCCCGCCCCGAGTGCCAGAATGCTCTGTTTTTCTTCCATGATCAGGATATTGTAGATGCCTTCCTTGCCCGGTGCCGCATAGCCGACGTTTTCGAGATTGCCGGCCATGTTCTTCTGACGGTACAGATAGTACGGAAACAGGCCCATCTGCATGGCGCCTTCGGAGGCGGCCCGCATCATGGCTTCCGTTTCGGCCTGACCCGGTCCGGGCCGAACCGCGCCGTCTGCCTCCATTTTCAGCCGGGAGGCCCGTTTGACAGCCAGCGCGTGGACCGTCAGACTGTCCGGTTTTAACGGCGCCAGCTGTCTGAGCGTATCTTCCACCTCAGCAGCTCCTTCACCTGGCAGCCCCAGGATCAGGTCCATATTGATATTATCAAATCCGAGACTTCTTGCCAAGCGATAGGCCCCGACGATCTCTTCCACCGTGTGCAGGCGCCCGATCCGGTCCAGGGTCTTCTGCTGCATCGTCTGAGGATTGATCGATATCCGGCTGACCGGATATCGCTTCAGGGTTTTCAGCTTTTCCTCCGTTATGCTGTCGGGCCGACCGGCTTCTACCGTAAATTCCTTAACATCCGCCATCGGAAAAGCTTGTACGATCTTCCCGAGCAGGCGGTCCAGCTGCCCGGCCGAAAGTGCCGTCGGAGTCCCGCCGCCGATATAGACCGTGTCAAGCGGACGGTCCGAAAACAGCGGCCGGCAGGCATCCATCTCGTAAAAGAGCGTATCCAGATACTCTTCCATCCGATCTCCGAAACGATCGACCGGATAAGAGGTAAACGAGCAGTACAGGCAGCGGCTCGGGCAGAACGGGATCCCGATATACAGGCTGTAGCCGTCGGTTCCGTGAAGCTTCGAGAGGACCTGTCTCTCTTTTTGCGCCGTTGCGATCGCCAGGCTCAGTTTCGGCCCGTCCAGATAGTAAACGCGGCGCATATGCTCCGCAATCTCCGCCGGTCTTTTTCCTTCTTCCAGCTGTTTCATGATCAGCTTGGCAGGCCGGATACCGGTCAGCGTCCCCCAGGGAAGGGTCCGTCCGGTCTTTTCCGAAAGCTCGTCATAGACCCGCCGCTTAAAGCTGTTTTTGATGTCCTCATAGGGCAGACTGCGGTCCGGTTCGGGAACTTCATAGACAAATTCCGCCGCCGGAAAGCTTTCCCCAGCTTCGGCTTTCCGGATCTCTTCTCCCGGAAAAAAGGCTCCGATCAGGCCTCTTAAATCATATTCAAATTCTTCCCCGCCGTGCGGAAAGCAAAATGCGATCATAAGTAAAGCGCCACCGGATTCATCTGTTTTTCGAAAGCGACGGATGTCACATCGCCGTGCCCTGGATAGACCGTTACTTCATCGGGAAGCATCAGCAGCTTTTTCAGAGAAAAAACCATGTCCCGCATACTGCCTGTCGGAAGATCCGTCCGCCCGTAAGAGGTGCAGAACAGCGTATCACCCGACAGGAGCGTCCGGTAATCGGTGAAATAAAAGCAGCAGCTTCCGGCGGTATGGCCCGGCGTATGCAAAACACGGAAAGTCAGGCCTGCCAGCGTTTTTTCTTCCCCTTCCATCAGCAGATGATCGGGAGTCAGTGTCTGCGGCATCCCCATGGCCCGGGAGCAGTTGAGCCTATCGTCTTCCAGCAGCCGTTTTTCCGTCTCATAGCAGTAAACCGGGATCCCGAAGGCCTTCCGGAGCGCTTCCGCTGCTCCGAAATGGTCCAGATGTCCGTGCGTCAGCAGAATCGCCGCCGGCCTGAGATTCTCGGATTTTATCCACTTTTCAATGACTTCCGCCTCATCGCCGGGATCGACGATCAGCACCTCTTTCGTTTTCAGATTCGTCACAAAATATGCATTGGTCATGATCGGTCCGACGACCACCGAATCGACGCGAAAATCTTCATATTCCCTGACATTCTGATCAAAATAATCCATACCGTCCTCCTACATGCGCGTCACGTCAAAGACGCCGGAAATCTGCTGCAGTTTGGCTATGACGCCTCTGATTTCATCGGTACCGGTGCTCTGGAACTGCAGATCGACCGTGGCAATCCCCTGCTTGTTCACCTTGGTGCTCAGACTCGTAATATTAATGCCGAGCTCGGTCAGGACCCGGGAGATGTCTGCCAGCATACCGATCCGGTTATTGACATAGACGACCAAATTGGCCAGATAACGCTCCTGCTTTTCATTTTCGGGCAGATGCCACTCGGCTTCGATCAGCCGGCCCCGTTCTTCAACGGGAAGGTTCATGATATTCACACAGTCGGTGCGGTGGATCGAAACGCCCCGTCCGCGCGTCACAAAGCCGACGATCTCATCACCGGGGATCGGGCTGCAGCAGCGCGAAAAATGAACCGCGAGATCCTGCAGGCCTTCCACCACGATGCCGCCCTTGGAATGGGCCACGGGCTTTTTGCCCTGTTCCTGCGCCAGTTCGAGGACCTGTGCATCCGTAATGTGCCGCTGCTCGTACTTGCGTTTTTCATCAGCCAGCTTGCTGACGACCTGACCTTCCTTTAAGCCGCCGTGACCGACGGAAGCCAGGACGGCATTCCACTCCTTAAACCCGTATTTGTTCATGACCTTTTCCATGAACTCGGGTTTCAGCAGTTCCGAAATGTTGTACCCCTTGGCTTTGGCGCTGCGTTCGACCAGATCCCGGCCTTTTTCGATATTATCGTCGCGGTTCTGCTCCTTGAACCACTGATTGATCTTGTTCCTTGCCTGCGAGGACTTGACCATATTAAGCCAGTCCCGGCTCGGGCCGCGCGAATTCTGCGAAGTAATGATCTCGACGCGGTCGCCGTTCCGCAGCTTGTAATCGATCGGGACCAGCTTATCGTTGACGCGGGCACCGACCATTTTGTTGCCGACCGCACTGTGAATGCTGTAAGCCAGATCGATGGGGGTCGATCCCGCAGGCAGATTCTTGACGTCGCCCTTCGGTGTAAAGCAGTAAACCGTATCCGCAAAGATATCCAGGTCATTGCGGATGCTTTCCATGAATTCGTTGTTGTCGGGCATATCCCGCTGCCATTCCAGGATCTGCCGGAGCCAGTTCAGCTTTTCCTCTTCCTTGCTGATACTGCCGCCTTCTTTGTATTTCCAGTGTGCCGCCACGCCGTATTCGGCTGTCCGGTGCATTTCGTATGTCCGGATCTGAATCTCGAACGGCACGCCGCTCTTCCCGATAACCGTCGTATGCAGAGACTGATACATATTGGCTTTCGGAATGGCAATATAATCTTTGAAGCGGCCGGGCATCGGCATATACATCTCGTGAATGATGCCCAGTACCGCATAGCAGTCCTGCACGGTATCCACGAGGACCCGAACCGCAAAGAGATCGTAAATCTCGTCCAGACTCTTCTGCTGGACCGTCATTTTTTTGTAAATGCTGAAGTAATGCTTGACACGGCCGTAGACCTGCGCATTGATGCCGGCATCCTTCAGGTGGCTGCTGACGTCGCTCACGATCGACTGGACGAATTCTTCCCGCGAATGGGAGCGTTCGTCGATATCGTGCACGAGCTTGGCATATTTTTCCGGTTCGAGATACTGCAGCGCCAGGTTGTCGAGCTCCATCTTCAGGCGGAAAATGCCCAGCCGGCTGGCCAGCGGTGCATAGATTTCCAGCGTTTCCGCGGCTTTTTCCCGCTGCTTTTCCGGCTTCTGGTACTGCAGCGTCCGCATGTTGTGCAGGCGGTCTGCCAGCTTGATAATGATGATGCGGATATCCTTGGACATCGACAGGAACATTTTTCTCAGGTTTTCGGCCTGCATTTCCAGCTTGTCCGTCGTGCCGAGACTCAGTCTTGTCAGTTTGGTGACTCCGTCCACCAGCAGCGAGACATCCGCGCCGAAGCGCTGTTCGATTTCTTCCAACGTAACATCGGTATCTTCCACCACATCGTGGAGCAGACCGGCAATAATGGACTCCTTGTCCATCTCCAGCTCTGCCAGAATGATAGCTACATGAAGCGGATGCGTAATATATGGCGCACCGGAGCGGCGAAACTGATTTTCGTGCGCTTTTTTCGCGAGCTCGTAGGCTTCCCGGATCTGATTCATATCGTCCGAGGGATGATAACGCTTTATGCTTTCCACCAGCTGACCGTACAGTACGTCCGGCGGCAGTTCGACGGAGCCTGTGGGCATCTCGTCTTCATCGCTGACGGCCCGGATGATATGGTCATCGTTTATGGCGGCAATTTCGGAACGCAGTTCATTCAGTTCCAAGCCTTCCACCTCCTCTTATCCACTGCTGATCCAGCTTTCTTTCGCGGACCGCCACATTGGCGGCACCGTAGTTTTTCTTCAGCTGGGCGATCGTTTCTTCATCGGGGCGGTAATGCCCTTCGATCGGCAGGATTTTCCTTTCTTTTTTCAGACCGACCCGGCAGGCGCAGCCCTTCAGGATCTCCTTCAGTCTGTCCTTCTCCGTAAAATAAACGGCTTTGTCCGGCAGTGTCAGAAAAATCTCCTTTTCCAGATCCTCAAAGCGAAGAATGCTCTGGCAAATCAGCTTTCCCTTGGTGTCATCCCCGATCGAAACGCGGCCTTTTACAAAGATTCGGCTGCCCTCGCCGATCAGCTGACGGTAAAGCTCCGTTTCCCGCGGAAAGCAAAGTACTTCAATGGTATCGGTCAGATCCTCGAGTTCAAGGATCATCATGGTTTTTCCGTTTTTGGTGCTGCGGACCGTCTTTTTCCCGACGAGGCCGCCGACCGTCACGATGCTGCCATCCAGTACCCGGGCTTCTTCCGTTTCCTCGTCTACATTGAATTCCGTCAGCTGAACCGTGATATTCCGACGCAGAAGTTCGGCATCTTCTTCAAGCGGATGTCCGCTGACATACAGTCCGAGCACGGCTTTTTCGTAATTCAGCCTGTCCTGCAGAGAGAATTCGGGGATATCCGGGAAACGGATCTCCAGCAGGTTTCTGTCCTCCGGCGCTGCCAGATCGAACAGACTGATCTGCCCCGCAATACTGTCTTTTTTCTGCCGCTGCTTCGAATCCATCAGATCCGCATAGACAGCGATCTTCTGACTGCGTGTACCGGGCAGAGAATCGAAAGCCCCTGCATAGATAAAGCTCTCCACGGTCCGTTTGTTGATCTCACGGCCGTTCATTCTTTCTATGAAGTCTTCCAGGCTCAGGAAAGGTCCGCTGAGCTCCCGTTCGGCTACAATCGCATCCACCACGTTTTTGCCGACGCCCTTGATCGCGGTCAGGCCGTAACGGATTGCATGGCCGGCCGGAGTAAAACGGTAACTTCCCTCGTTGATATCCGGCGGCAGGATCGGGATATTCATCTGCCGGCAGACGGCGATATATTCGGACACCTTGCCGGTCACGTCCATGACCGAACTGATCAGAGCGGCCATGAACTCCACCGGATAATACCGTTTCAGATAAGCCGTCTGATATGCTACCACGGCATATCCGGCCGCATGGGAACGGTTGAAGGCATACTGCGCAAAGTCCATCATACTGTCGTAGATCTGGTTCGCTGCCGCTTCCGGGATCCCGCGGGCCAGACAGCCCGGCACGCCTTCTTCCGGATTGCCGTACACGAAGTTGTTCCGTTCCTTTTTCATCACGGCTTCTTTTTTCTTGCTCATGGCACGCCGCACCAGATCGCTTCGGCCGAGCGTATAGCCGCCCAGATCCCGCACGATCTGCATGACCTGTTCCTGGTAGACGATGCAGCCGTAGGTATCGGACAGGATCGGTTCCAGCTGCGGAACCAGATATCGGACCTGATCCGGATGGTTCTTGCCGCGGATATAGTCCGGAATGAATTTCATGGGACCCGGCCGGTACAGAGAAATGCCTGCGACCAGATCCTCGATACAGTTCGGCTTCAGCTCTTTCATGAAGCTCTTCATACCGGAAGATTCAAGCTGGAAAATTCCTTCGTCCCTGCCGGAAGAAATCAGTTCGAAGACAGCCGGATCGTCGCATCTGAGCTGATCGAAATCGATCGTCACACCTTTCTGCTGCCGAATGAAGCCGACCGCCTCGTTAATGACGGTCAGCGTCCGAAGGCCGAGGAAATCCATTTTTAACAAACCGAGTTCCTCGATCGTGGTCATCGTGAACTGAGTTGTCAGCTGACCGTCTGCGCTCCGGGACAGCGGGACAAAATGATAAGCCGGTTCACCGCAGATGACAACGCCGGCCGCATGGGTCGAAGCATGGCGGGGCAGCCCCTCCAGCCGTTTCGCAAAGCGGATGATCTTTTCGACCCGTTCATCTTTCTCCATCGCTTCACGCAGATCCTGGCTCTGATCCAGCGCCTTGTCAAGCGTGATATTTAGTTCTTTCGGGACCATCTTGGCCACCTGATCGCAAAGAGCGTAGGGATAGTCTAGCACACGGCCGACGTCCCGGATCACGCCGCGGGCCTGCAGCGTACCGAAAGTTACGATCTGTACGACGCTGTCCGCGCCGTATTTCTGCGTTACATAATCGATCACTTCTCCGCGCCGCTCATAGCAGAAATCCACATCGATATCGGGCATGCTCACCCGTTCCGGATTTAAGAAACGCTCAAACAGCAGCTTGTATTCCAGCGGATCGATATTGGTGATTTTTAAGCTGTATGCGACGATGGAGCCGGCCCCTGACCCTCTTCCGGGCCCGACCGGAATCCCGTGTGTCTTGGCATAATTCACAAAATCCCAGACGATCAGAAAATAATCCACATAGCCCATGCGGGCAATAACTCCGAGCTCGTAATCCAGGCGTTCGCGGATCTCTTCGGTCATCTCCGGATAGCGCTGCCGGATCCCGTCTTCACACAGCTTTCTGAGATAGCTCTCGCCGGTATATCCTTCCGGCACCGCGAAATGAGGCAGTTTGGTCACGCCGAACTCAATGGTCACCTGACAGCGTTCGGCAATCTCATGCGTGCGGGTAAGGGCCTCCTGCGCATACGGAAACAGCGCCCGCATCTCTTCTTCGCTTTTCAGATAGAACTGTCCGCCTTCGTAACGGAGCCGGTTCTCGTCGCTGACCTTCTTGCCAGTCTGAATACAGAGCAGCAGATCGTGCGCTTCCGCATCTTCCGCAAAAACATAGTGCACGTCATTCGTCGCAACCAGCGGGATGCCCGTCTCTTTCGACAGGCGGAGCAGGCCGCTGTTGACGGTCTTCTGCTCCGGATAGCCGTGATCCTGCAATTCCAGGAAATAGTTTTTCTCTCCGAAAATCCCGCGGTATTCCAGCGCGGCGGTCTTTGCTTCTTCGTACAGGCCGCGGGCCAGATTTCGCTGAACCTCGCCGGCCAGGCAGGCACTGAGGCAGATGATCCCCTCGGAAAACTCCTTAAGGACCGTTTTATCCACGCGCGGACGGTAATAAAACCCGTCAATGAAACCGGTGGAAACGATGCGCATGAGGTTGTCGTATCCGCGGTTGTTTTCTGCCAGCAGGATCAAATGGTGATACCGGTCTTCTCCGGCACCGGCCTCCCGGTCAAGCCGCGATCCCGGCGCCACATAGACTTCGCAGCCCAGCACCGGATGAATGCCCGCGTCACGGCAGGCCTTATAGAAATCGATCACCCCATACATCACACCGTGGTCCGTGATTGCCAGCGAATCCATGCCCAGTTCTTTGGCACGCGAAACAAGCTCCTTTATCTTGCAGGAGCCGTCCAGCAGGCTGTATTCGGTATGCAGGTGCAGGTGGGTGAAAGACATAATTATTCCTCTTCAAACATCTTCTCGACAAACGTGTGCGCGTCGAACTTCTCCAGATCCGTAATTTTCTCGCCTGTACCGGCATAGACGATCGGCAGACCGAGTTCCATCTGAATGCTGATCACGACGCCGCCTTTTGCCGTCCCGTCCAGCTTGGTCAGAATGATTCCGTCCACATGCGTCACCTCCGAAAAAGCGCGCGCCTGATTCAGGGCGTTCTGTCCGGTCGTGGCATCCAGAACGATCAGGCTTTTGACCTGATAGCCTTCTCCGGCTTTCATGACGACGCGGTGCATTTTATCCAGTTCCTGCATCAAATTCTTCTTATTGTGCAGGCGCCCGGCCGTATCGCAGAGGATCACATCCGCACGGCGGGCCCGGGCAGCGGCGATCCCGTCATAAAGAACCGAAGAAGGATCGGCCCCCTCATGCTGCGCCACGATATCGGCTCCGCTTCTTTCCGCCCAGACTGTCAGCTGTCCGGCAGCTCCGGCCCGGAAAGTATCTGCCGCCACCATGATGACCTTTTTCTTCTTTTTTTTCAGGGCATAGGCGAGTTTGCCGATACTGGTCGTCTTGCCGACACCGTTCACGCCGATAATAAACAGCAATGAATTCTCTTCTTCCCAGGGATACGACGGCTGAACCGAGCGGATCTGGTCCTGGATCTGTTCCTTCAGCAGCTGCCGCAGCTGTTCCGTGCGAAGGAGCTGACGGTCCCAGGCTTCTGTCTTCAGCCGGTCGACGATCATCTCGGACGTCTCGGCTCCGACATCGCTTAAGACCAGTCGCTCTTCCAGTTCTTCATAAAATTCTTCGGATATATCCGAAGTCGTAAACAGGTTTTTCAGTTTGGAAAAAAAGCCTGCCATAGACCCTCCTTAATTTGCTTCTTTCAGTACTTCCCGGCTGGCCGGATCGGTCAGACTGACCGAAACCAGCGTAGAGACCCCTTTTTCCTGCATGGTGATCCCGTAAAGCCGGTCCGCCATTTCCATGGTCCCGCGTCGGTGCGTGATAATCAAAAACTGCGTGCTGCCGCGCAGACGGTATAAATAGTCCGCAAACCGCTTGACATTCGGTTCATCCAGCGCTGCTTCGATCTCATCCAGCAGGCAGAACGGCGAAGGCTTCAGATTCTGTATCGCGAAAAGCAGGGCTATCGCCGTCAGGGTCTTTTCGCCGCCGGACAGCTGCAGCATATTCTGCAGTTTTTTTCCGGGCGGCTGTGCATTTATGATGACGCCTGCCGAAAGGACATCGTCCTCGTTGTCCAGCAGCAGCGAGCCCTTGCCGCCCGCGAAAAGATCGCTGAAGACCTTTGAAAATTCCTGCTGGATCTGGGCAAACTGCTCTTTGAACTGTTTGCGCATCCCCTTTTCCAGGTCGCGGATCATATCGTTCAGTTCGGTTTCGGCTTTGACCAGATCGTCCCGCTGCGTTTTCAGGAACCCGTAGCGTTCGGATACTTCTTTGTATTTCTCGATCGATTCCACATATACCGGGCCGAGTTCTTTGATCTCTTTTTTCTTCTGCGCGATAAAACGCCTCACTTCGGCCGGTGAACCGATTTCCGGATTACTGATGGCCTTCGCCTGGGAAGGTGTCATTTCATATTCGGACCAGAGATACTCTGCCTGCTTTTCTATCTGTTCTTCCAGCCGCTGTACCTGGCTCTGCAGGCGGAAATCTTCTTTATCCAGTTCGCTTAAGCGGGCCGACACTGCCTCCCGGGCTTCAAAATAGTTCTGCTGTTCCGTTTTTCCGATCTCGCGAAGCTGCTCATTCCTCCGGCAGGCCTCCTCGAGTTCCAGAATCGTCTGGCGGGCCGTTTCCAGATCCTCTTTCAGCTGACGTATCTCTTCCTCCCGCTCGCGCACCACATCCTCCACCGAGGTGTTGCCGCGGAGCAGTTCGTTCCGATCCGTTTTGGTCCGGGCGATCTCCTCATTGCAGCGTCCGACATTTTCGAGCAAGTGATCGTTTTTCTGCACCAGGGCCGAGAATACGACGCGGACTTCTTCCAGCTGCTTGTTCTTTTCCTGCAGCTGTTCGCGGATCCGCTCTGTTTTGACTGCGAGCTCCGTTACCTGTGTCCGCAGCGTTTCGTTTCCCTCGTCCAGATTCCGTACGTTCTGACTGATGGTCAGTCTTTCGCTGTCTATGGACGCATTTTCAAGCTTAAGACGTTCTGTTTCGTTCTTTAGAGACTGAATGCGTTCCGTGGAGCGCTGGAGCTCTCCCTCAAAGTTTTTCTTCTGTACTTTCAGCGCCGCATTTTTAACCAGCAGTTCGCGGAGGGAAATATCCGATTTTGAGATTTTCTCTTCCAGCTCCTGCTTCTCGGTCCGGACCGATTCACAGGCTTTTTCCGCCTCCTGCAGATCGCTTTTCAGCTTTTTTTCCTGCGAACTGCACTCACTGAGCTCACGCCGCCTTCCCAGAAGATTGGAACTGTTCCGGTAAGCGCCGCCGGAAAGCACCCCGCCCGGAGTCAGATAGTCTCCTTCCAGCGTCACAAGCGAAAGCCTGTATTCATACTTGCGGGCGATCGCCAGAGCATGATCCAGATTGTCTGCCACGATGGTCTGTCCCAGCAGGAACCGGACGATCCCTGCATAGCGCTCATCCGCCCTGACCAGTGAGGCTGCGGTTCCGATCGCGCCCGTTTCCCGAAGCGCTTCGGGCCGTGAAAGCCCCCTGTCGCCTTTTACGGCATCGAGAGGCAGAAAAGTCGCCCGTCCCAGACGGCCTGCCTTTAAATACCCGATCAGCTTCTTGGCATCCTCTTCGGTCTCGGTAACGATATTCTGTACACGGCCGCCCAGAACCGTTTCGACCGCGGTTTCATATTTCTTTTCCGTTGTGATAAGATCGGCGACCACTCCGCAAATACCCGTGAAGCGGTTCTTTTTCTCCATGATGGCCTTTACGCTGCCGCCGTATCCGTCATACCGTTCAATCAGATTGTTCAGGCTTTCCTTGCGGGATTGAATAACGCTCAGATCCCGCCGCAGCCGGTTGATTTCGGATTCCAGATAATCTTTCCGTCCGGAAAGATCCGAGAGGGTCTGTCTGTATTCTCTCAGCCGGTTCTCCTGTTTTTCGGCTTTTTCTGCCGCCTTCTGAAGGGTTTCGGCCAGCAGGCGGCTGTTCTCTCTCAGCTCCGCTTCATTCTTTGCTTCCGTCCCGGCGTCCTTTTCCGCTTCGGCCAGTCTCTCCGCAATCTGTTTCTCACGGATATCCAGTGCCGCCAGAGAGCCGTTCAGTTCAGCTTTTAGGTTCAGGGAAGAAAGCATTGCCTGATTGCCTTTTTCGATCCGGAATGCAAGGTCCTTCTGTTCCGCTTCCAGTTCTTCCGCGGCTTCCTCGAGCCGGGTTATTTTATCGTCCGTTTGATCCTGCTGACGGTTGATCTCGTTTTTCTGGCGGTAATACTCTTCCCGTTCCGCTTCGAGCCGGGCGATCGCTTCATCGTAATCTTTCAGCCGCCCGTTGATCAGATCCTTAGTGGCCTCGGCTGCGCGGATCTGCTCTTCCAGAAGAGAGATACGCCCTTCCCGGTTTTCGTTTCCGACCCTGATATCCGTCAGTCTTGCCTGCGCCTGAGACAGCTGTCTGTCCAGTTCTTCATTCTCAGCACTCAGCGTTTCGTACTTCGTCTTCAGGTTTTCGGCTTCGGCATGCGCATCCTCCAGGTCGCCCGCCACTACCGCCAGACTCTCGCGGGCCGACTCCAGTTTCTGCTCCAGTTCAGCGGAATCCCGGGCAAACGCCCCGACTTCGCAGGCTTTCAGTTCATCCCGCAGCCGCAGGTAGGTTTTGGCCTTGGCAGACTGCTTTTCCAGCGGTCCGACCTGCTTCTCCAGCTCGCCCAGAATGTCTTCCACCCGTTCCCGGGAAGCCCGTTCGCCTTCCAGTTTTTTCAGCGTGATATCACGGCGTTTCTTGTATTTTACGATCCCTGCCGCCTCGTCGAACATCAGCCGGCGTTCCTCGGGTTTGTTGCTGAGAGCCATCTCGATCTGGCCCTGACCGATGATGGAATAGCCTTCCTTGCCGATTCCGGAATCGTAAAAAGTTTCGTAAATGTCACGCAGACGGCAGAGATTGCCGTTTAAACGGTACTCGCTTTCACCGGACCGAAAGACCTGGCGGGATACCACGACTTCGTCATAGTCCACCGGGAGGGCATGATCGCTGTTGTCAATGGTCAGAGAAACGAAAGCATAGCTCATCGGACGGCGGTTTTCCGTCCCGGCGAATATGACATCCTGCATATTGCTTCCCCGCAGCTGTCTCGCGCTTTGCTCACCCAAGACCCAGCGAACGGCATCCGCTACATTGCTTTTGCCGCTCCCGTTAGGGCCGACAATCCCCATGATACCGGGTGTAAACTCAAGAACAGCCCGGTTCGCAAAGGATTTAAAGCCCTGTGTTTCGATCTTTTTTAAATACATACATTCTCCTTGCCGGCGGAGCGGACTCCGTCAGCCTGCAGTTTCCTCAATGCCATCAGGGCAGCTGCCTGTTCGGCCAGCTTCTTGCTGCGGCCGCTGCCTTCTCCGAGGACTTCTCCATTCACCTCAACATCTGCCGTAAACAGCCGCTCATGATCCGGTCCGCTGCTTTCCTTCTGACGGTAAACGATGGAGATCTCGCCGTCCTTCTGCAGGATCTCCTGCAGGATCGTTTTCGCATCGTAGACCGCAGGACTGTCTTCTCTTTCCCGCATCACGTGATTGAAAACGAAAAGCTTTGCAGCCTCGAAACCTCCGTCCAGATAAATGGCCCCGATCACCGCTTCAAAGGCATCGGACAGCAGGGAATCGCGGGTCCTGCCTCCGCTTTTTTCCTCTCCCTTACCGAGCATCAGTTCGTCTCCCAGCCCGATCCTGCGCGCGCAGGCCGCCAATGACGCTTCACAGACGATGGACGAACGTTTCTTGGAAAGATCGCCTTCGGCATCCTCCGGATGACGCATATAAAGATAGTGGCTGGAACTCAGTTCCAGTACCGCATCCCCGAGGAATTCCAGCCGCTCGTTATCCGGCAGTCCCCGGTGTTCGTTGGCATAGGAGGAGTGCCTGAGCGCGGTCTCCAGCAGTGCGGGATTCCTGAATTGATATCCGATTTCTGACTCCAGATGGTTCAAATCATACACTCCTTTAATAACGAAAAACCCGCAGCCCCGGGAAAATGGATATTTTCCCGAGGCGCGGTTGCATGAAGGCCCGAAAACCTCTGTGCGGACCGGATCAGCCGGCCGTCTTTAATAAATCGCAGGCATCCTGAACGGTCACTACCTTCTCAAGCGCTTCGTCAGGAATGGAAATACCGAATTCGTCTTCAATCGCGATAATGATTTCCGCAATGTCCAGGGAATCGGCATCCAGATCTTCACCGAAAGCCTTGTCAGGTGTGACATCTTCCACATTCAGGTTTAATACTTTTGCAATAATCTCTCTGATTTTTTCCAGTTCCATATGTAGCTCCTATTCCTCGCTGTTCTTGCCAAGCGAAATACTTTCTTTTATTTTATCGGTCAGATGTGCATCGGTAAAACTGACACACTGTAAGACCGCATTGCTCAGTTCCTTGTAAGTCGAATTCCCGTGCGCCTTGACGATCAGGCCGTTCAGGCCCAGCATGGGGGCACCGCCGTAAGCCGAGGCGTCCAGGGTTTTCAGGGTTTCCTTCAGCGACTTCTTTACCATCAGAGCACCGATTTTGGAAACCGTGTTTTTCATCATTGCGCCTTTCATCATCGTCAGAAAGGCGGAAGCCGTTCCTTCGTACAGCTTCAGCGCGATGTTGCCGGCGAAGGCTTCCGTCACGATCACATCGGCTGCTCCGTGCGGAATCTCACGGGATTCGACGTTCCCGATGAAATTGATATCCTCACAGGCTTTCAACAGCGGATATGTCTCCTTGCAGAGAGCGTTGCCTTTTTCCTCCTCCACGCCGATGTTCAGCAGACCTACCGTCGGGTTTTTGATCCCGACCACATCCCGCATGTAGAGGGAGCCCATCTTCGCAAACTGCACCAGATGAGCAGGCCGCGCATCGACGTTGGCACCGCAGTCCACCAGCAGGGACACGCCCTTCAGTGTCGGCAGCAGCGGGGCTAAAGGCGCCCGCTCCACGCCCCGGATCCGCCCGACGAGCAGCTGTCCGCCGGCCAGCACGGCGCCGGTACTTCCGGCCGAAACAAAGGCATCCGCTTCACCGTTGCGGATCATCCGCTGGGCAACCACGATCGAGGAATCCCTTTTTTTTCGGATCGCATTCACCGGATGCTCTGCCATCTCAATCACTTCCGAAGCCGGAACGACGGTCAGGCGGGAGGCATCGTATGTATACTTTGAAAGCTCTTCTTTCAGGACTTCTTCTTTGCCCACCAGAAAGATGCAGGCGCGGTCGGTCATCTCGAGCGCCTTCACAGCGGCCTTTACCGGCTCGGCCGGAGCATTGTCGCCGCCCATCGCATCTATCGCAATTCTTACTAAATCCTGCATATCCCACTCCTGTTATATACAACCTGTATGACTATACACAATCAATTTCAAGAAATCAAGCTACAATCCCAAAAAGTAAAGAAAAACCAGACAGAGCATCAGCAGCAGATTCAGCAGGAGGCCGAGCCGGAAATCGGGCTTTCTTTTCTCTTTCAGAATAAACCGGCCGTAGAGGGCTATCACGAGTCCCGCACCGCTGAGCAGCATCGCCAGGATGCCCAGAAAGCCTTCCGGCAGCGTCAGACCGCCGTTTGTCATGACCGCCCGTACCGAAAGCACCAGCGTGATCAGCAGGCTGAGGCCGAACAGGCCCAGCGAAGCCTGCATGTAATTGACGGAGCGCAGCCGTCCGATCAAGCCTTTCTTCTCCATGGCTCCCTCACATTTCGTCAAGCGAACAGCCGTAAGGTTCCAGGAATTCCTGCATGAAGATTTTCAGTTCCGGCAGGTCCATCTCTTCCAGTCTGGCCCGTGTGGCGGCTTCCGCTTCAACGAATTCTCTGTTTCCGACTTTGCCTTCTTCGAGACACTTGATCAGGGCAGACAGCTTATCTGCCGCCTTGACAAGCTTCCACAAATAAGCGTCTTTTTCTTCGGGCCGGTAAAGCGGTTCGTATTCCTCCCGGAGATCTTCCGGGAGACGGTTCAGCAGTGCCTCGGCAGCCTGATCTTCCAGGTGCTTATAGGCGTCACGGATTGCTCCGTCCTTGTATTTGACCGGCGTAGGCATATCTCCGGTCAGGATCTCGGTCGTATCGTGATACAGCCCCAGCACGGCAGCCCGTTCGGCATTCAGCTGCTTTCCCAGCCGTTTGCTGCCGATCAGCGCCAGCGCATGAGCCAGGAAAGCGACTTCCAGCGAATGTTCGCTGATGTTCTCCGTGCGCGAATTCCGCATCAGCGCCCAGCGGTCGATATATTTCATGCGCGCGAGCATCGCAAAAAAGCTGTACATATCAGTTTCCTTTCTGCTCCTGCGGATAAACATCCAGGAACGCTACATCGTCCATCCAGGACCAGAAAAGACTGTGTCCGGTCGGCAGCGTGGAAACATTTATCGTATTGACATTGTAAACCAGATAATCCACCAGCGTGTAGCAGGGCAGCTCCACGGCCCATTCCCGCACGCGCTGCATGATCTGAAGTGCCTTCTCCTTGGCCGCTTTCTGATCTTCCGACTGCGCCAGTTCCCTGTACTCGTCGATCCAGCCGTCCAGCTCCTCATCCCGGATCCGGAACAGATTGGAATTGCTGTCCGAGCGGTAATGCAGATCGAAATTCGGGTCGCCGATGCAGTTCCAGGAAGCGCACCACATGTCCGCTTCTCCGAGATAGAGCGAGACCAGCATGTCCTCAATGGAATTCACATAGCGGATCTCCAGATCGATGCCGAGTTGATACAGGACGGATTTGGCATAGGCCAGCGTTCCGTAGGAAGGATGCTCATCGTTTTGGTCGCCGCAGACACGCACGGAATAGCGGCGCGAGGCGCCTGCCGGTGCTTCCGTGAAACGGCCGGTATTCTCATTGAAGGTGAATCCGGCTTTCAGAAGATACCCTTTTACCGCCTCAATGCATCCGTTGTAGCGGGCCAGCGAATCGGCGTTGGCCTCAAAAAGTTCGTTGCCGTCCAGATCGGTACTGAAGGCCTTCGTATATTCCTTTCCTTCGGGCGCCAGTCCGAAGAAAGGAGAAGCCGGATAATCGATAATGTGGACCGAATCGCCGAAATATTCGCCGTAAGCCAGATCGCGGAAAACGGAAACGGAAGTAAGAAGCGCCGTCCTTAAGGCGACAGAAGCTTCGGACATGGGATCGTCTCCGACTTTTACGTTGTCCGCATTCATCCCGAGGTAGCTGTATCCCAGGTCGAAGATCTCTTCCGCATAAAGCTTGTTGCCGGTCAGACAGTGATTGGAATTGGTCCCGCACAGCGCATTGTAGACTGATCGGGTGCCGTTTAAGACGACGATATCCAGCTGGTCCTGCGAGACTTTGTCGAGGACATCGTCACCGTAGACCTGAAGCGTCAGCGTATCGATATCGGAAGTTTCCTTATAATAGCGGCTGTTTTTGGTCAGCGACACGGTCTGTCCGTCGTAATCCAGGAAGATAAACGGACCGGCTCCGAGCGGATTCTTCAGCGCGTTTTCCGGGATCGTATAATTCCCGCGCGGGAAGCCGAAGCGGTGCTGTTCGTAGTTATATTCATCCGGATTGCCGTAATAATGCATCGGAGCGATGACCATATCGAAAATCTGATAAATGGCATCCGAATTGTATCCGTGCATCCTGAGCTTTACGGTATAGTCGCCCAGACGGACGATCCCGCTGATATAATCCACCGGTTCGTGTTCCGCTTCCGTCATCTTCTTGTACAGCAGGATCTCATGCGCATAGTCGCCCACTTTCTTGTCGAAATACGAGGCATTGACCGCATAGTGTTCTCCCAGCAGCCTGTAATCCAGACCGTAGCTGGCGATAACATCCTCACAGACTTCGTCCAGGGCCTTTCCGACCAGATTGTAGCTGAGATCCAGACCGTAGAGATTGAAGAAAAACTCTTCCACCGTATTGCCGTAGCCGATGGCGGCATAAGAGGACCAGATCTTCTTGCACTCTTCCTTTTCGTTTTCCAGTGTTTCGCGGATTAGGTTCCGGATGAAGTCCGCGATTTCCTCATCCTCATTGGCGATGGCTTCCGAGACTTCCTCATCCGTCACAATGATGCTTTCCGCCATGGAATTGTTGTAATAATAATTCTTCAGGCCGACGATATCGTAGCTTCTGAGGTTGCCGCTCCCCGAGAAATTCGGCTGCAGGCGGACATAAAGGTTGAAAATCAGATCGTCTACGGTCAGTTTTACGCCGTCGCTGAAGTAGATGCCGTCCCTGAGTTTGAGGGTGTAGGTCGTTTCATCGTGTTCGCTGTCATAGCCGACGGTAATATCAGCCGGGCCGGTATAAAGATACCGTTCATTGTTGTAATAACTGAACTCACCTTCGGTAGCCATCATAATGACCTTGCCGGTACGGTCGCGGGTCAGCAGGTTGATCCCAACCAGCTTCATCACGTCCGCATCGCCTTCCGAAAGGTCCTCAAAAGGATTGAAATTTCCCTTCAGCGAAGAAACGCCGACACGAAGGACGGTTTTCAGAGCGGGCGGTTCTTCGGTAGTTGAAATAACCTCCGTACTGTTATTGCTCAGGGTCGTTTCAGCCGCAGACGGTGCGTCCGTCGTTTTGACAGGTTCCGTCACCGTAGGGACTGTCGGTTCGGCGGACACAGTCGTCGTAGCACGCGTAAACAGCCCGGAAACATCGAATATTTCCGAGATCTTGCTTCCGTTCATCATCAGGACCGCCACCGAGACCAGAAGGACACTTCCGAGTATGCCGGCCAGAATTCCTATCGCTTTTATCAGTTTATTATTCATAGAAGTCCTCATTTACATCAAAAATAAAAACCAAAACAGGCTTTATGCCGCTTTGTCAGACAAAACCGCATGAAACCACGTATGCACTATAACACAAAGCCGTGCGTCAGTCAAATTGTTTGATACGATCCGCCTACTTGCGCCGTTTTCTCTTTTGTTGTAAAATGAGGCAAGACAATCATACAGGAGTCTGTCTTATGGAAGAACTTCAGTATCCATTTACCGAAGTGGCCGAAAAGGTCCTTCGAAAAGCCAATCAGATCGCCCGGATCACCGACAGCGGGGCTGTTTCTACCGAACACCTGCTGCTGGCTTTTTTTGACGTTCCCTGTACGCCGGGGGCCGTCATGAAAAATCACGGGATTACCAAAGAAAAAGTCACGGACTGCCTTGTCAAACTGCTCGGGGAACACTTCCGTCTCCCCGAAAAGCCGATGCCTGTCAAACGCAGCCGTCTTCCCTATACCCCTCTGATGGAGATCCTGCTCCAGGAATGTGTGGATATCAGCCGTGAATCCGGGGCGGCAGCCGTCGGGACCGAACAGCTGTTTATCACCCTGCTGCAGGATGTGGACGGAATCGCCTCCAATGTACTGGCCATGCTGGATGCCGACACGATGGACCTGATCGACCATGTTCTCGGCTCCATGGGGGAAAACCGCTACCCGCTCGAGGAAGTTCTGACCGAACCGGCCGTTGGCACCGATACCATTTCCCAGTATACCCGCGATCTGACGGCGCTGGCCTCCCGCGGGCGGCTGGAGCCGGTCATCGGCCGAGAAAACGAGTTGAAGCGGGTAATCCAGATCCTCAGCCGCCGAACAAAAAACAATCCCTGCCTGATCGGAGAGCCCGGCGTCGGAAAGACCGCGATCACGGAAGCGCTGGCGCAGCATATCGCAGCCGGGGATGTTCCCGCTTTCCTGAAAGGAAAAAGGATTCTCTCTCTCAATCTGGCATCGGTTGTTGCCGGCACCAAATACCGCGGAGAATTCGAGGAGCGCATGAAAGCGATCCTGGACGAATTTACGGCCCATCCCGAGATCATCCTCTTTATTGATGAAATCCATACGCTGATCGGAGCCGGCGCTGCCGAGGGAAGTCTCGATGCAGCCAATATTCTGAAGCCGGCCCTTTCCCGCGGAGAAATTCAGGTAATCGGGGCGACGACGATAGACGAATACCGTAAGCATATCGAAAAAGATACGGCGCTGAAACGCCGTTTTCAGAGTATTCTGGTCGAAGAGCCGACCGATGCGGAGACGCTCGAAGTACTGAAAGGACGGCGTCATCTGTTTGAAAAACATCACCATCTGACGATCAGCGATGAAGCCCTCGACGCAGCCGTCAGGCTCTCCCGCCGCTACATCAGCGACCGCCTGTTTCCCGACAAAGCACTGGATCTTATCGACGAAGCCTGCTCGGGAGCCCGCTTAAGCAGCGGCGCTCCGGATCTCGTTCTGACACCGTCCCATGTGGCTCAGACTGTCTCTCTATGGACGAAAATCCCGCTGGATCAGCTCAGCAAGGAAGAAGGTGTCCGGCTGACCGAGCTGGAGAAAACCATTCATCAGCGCGTCATCGGACAGGAGGAAGCCGTTTCGGCCCTTGCCAAAGCGATCCGCCGGTCCCGGGTCGGTCTTAAGGATCCGCGCCGTCCCATCGGGACCTTCCTGTTCCTCGGACCGACCGGCGTCGGGAAAACCGAGCTGAGCAAAGCGCTGGCCGTCGCTCTTTTCGGTGATGAAAAAGACCTGATCCGGGTCGATATGTCCGAATATATGGAAAAACACAGCGTTTCCAAAATGATCGGATCGCCGCCCGGCTATGTCGGATTTGACGAAGGCGGACAGCTCAGCGAACGGATCCGCCGCAAACCGTACAGCGTCGTGCTGTTTGATGAGATCGAGAAGGCCCATCCGGACGTTTTCCACATTTTGCTTCAAATCCTGGACGAGGGCCGACTGACCGATTCGCAGGGCACAACGGTGGATTTCCGCAATACCGTGATCATCATGACCTCCAACGCGGGGGCCGAACGGATCGTGGAACCGAAGGCGCTCGGCTTCTCGGCAGCAGGCGATGCCAAAGCCGATCATGAGCGCATGAAATCCCAGGTAATGGAAGAAGTTCACCGACTCTTCCGTCCCGAGTTTATCAACCGCATCGACGAGATCATCGTCTTCCGCATGCTGAACCGGGAAGATATCCGGGCCATTCTCGGCCTCCAGCTGAAAGATATCGAAAACCGCCTGCGGGACAGTGTGAAGATCCGGCTCTCCTTAAGCGAAGCCGCTTCCGACTGGTTCGTGGAAAAGGGCTATGAGCCGAAATACGGCGCCCGTCCTCTTAAGCGGCTGCTCCAGACCGAACTGGAGGACCGGCTGGCCGAGGCGCTTCTCGGCGGAATCATCCGGCCCGACAGCGAAGTACGGATCGATATTCGGGACGGCAAACCGGTTCTGTGCCAAACGGAGATACAGAATTCATGAGCAAAGACAAATCCACTGTGTTTTTCTGTAAAGAATGCGGATATGAAACCACTAAATGGAGCGGTTTCTGTCCCGCATGCAAAACCCCGAACAGCCTTGTGGAAGCACCCAAAAGCAGTCTTCCCGGGCGGCCGCAGGGAGGCCTTTCCCGGCCGGGAAACCGTCCGCTGCCGGTCCGTTTAAGCGAGATCACGGCCGACGCCGCCGAACGTCTTTCCACCGGTTTTCCGGAGCTGGACCGCGTTCTCGGAGGCGGCCTGCTGCCCGGGTCACTGGTCCTGACCGGCGGCGATCCCGGCATCGGCAAATCCACTCTTCTCCTGCAGATATGCCGTCAGATGGCCGAAAAAGGCAGCCGCGTCCTGTATGTTTCGGGGGAAGAGTCCTTAAAGCAGCTGAAGCTTCGAGCAGACCGGATCGGTCCTTTTTCGGGCGAGATGCTTTTCCTCTGCGAAACGGATCTGGAGCAGATCCTTGCCATTCTGCAGGATCAGAAGCCGGATGTCTGCGTCATCGATTCGATTCAGACCATGTATGCGCCTTCCGCCGCTTCGGCACCGGGCAGTGTTACGCAGGTCCGTGAGTGCACCAATTTGATTCTGAACCGGGCAAAAGGGCTCGGCATCAGCGTTTTCATCGTCGGGCACGTGACAAAGGACGGGGCAGTGGCCGGGCCCAAACTGCTTGAGCATATGGTCGACACCGTTCTGTACTTCGAGGGCGACCGTCATGCGGCTTACCGTATCCTCCGGGGTGTCAAAAACCGTTTCGGTGCCTCCGGTGAGATCGCTGTCTTTGAAATGCTGAGCAGCGGACTGAAAGAAATACCGAATCCTTCCGCCTATATGCTGAGCGGCCGGCCGGAAAATGCGCCGGGTTCCGTGATCAGCTGCGTCATGGAAGGAACCCGTCCGCTTCTGCTCGAGGTTCAGGCTCTGCTGACAAGAAGCAACTACGGCCAGGGCCGGCGTACCGCCACAGGAGCCGATTACAACCGTGTCTCCCTGCTGCTGGCCGTCATTGAGAAACAGCTGGGGATCCCGCTTTCGGACTGCGATGCCTTTGTCAATATCACCGGCGGCCTGCGGGCGGCCGATCCGGCGCTGGATCTGGCCATGGTGCTGGCTCTTTATTCGAGTCACCGGAATCTGCCGGTCCCGTCTCAGCTGATGGTGTTCGGTGAAATCGGACTGGCCGGCGAGGTCCGCTCGGTCTCTCTGGCGAAAGAACGGGTGCAGGAGGCAGCCCGTCTCGGTTTTACGGCCTGTCTGCTGCCCAAAAGCAGTCTGACCTCCGATCTGAATGCCAGAGGCATGAAGCTGATCGGGGTATCAAATATAAGCGAAGCAATCAACTGGATCAAGGAGGAATAGCATGTGAATAAATATCTTGATTTATTCCTGACCTTTGCCCGGATCGGCGGTCTCACCTTCGGAGGAGGCTATGCCATGCTGCCGATCCTCGAAAAAGAGGTCGTAGAGCAAAAGAAATGGTGCACGGAAGAAGAACTGACCGATTATTATGCGATCGGCCAGTGTACGCCGGGCGTGATCGCCGTCAACACCGCAACCTTTATCGGCTCCAAGCTGGCCGGCATCCCGGGGGGAATCATCGCCACACTCGGCGTGGTGTTTCCCTCTCTGATCATCATCACCTTCATCGCCGCTTTTCTCCGGAATTTTGCGGACAATCCCTATGTGATCCATGCCTTTGCCGGGCTGCGGGTCGTCGTTACGGTACTGGTGCTCAACACGGTTATCAAGCTGTTCAAATCCAATGTGAAAAGAAAGGGACTTCCGGTCCTTATTCTCTTCCTGCTGGTACTGATTGCTTCGTTCTTCTTTAAGGTCTCTTCCATTCTTCTGGTGGTTGCCGCTGCCGTCTGGGGCCTGTTCTTCGGACTGTGGATGAAAAAGGAGGAGAAGAAATGATTTACCTTCAGCTGTTTTATGAATTCTTCAAAACCGGTCTGTTCGCCGTCGGCGGAGGACTGGCTACGCTTCCTTTCCTGCAGGAAATGTCTGTCAAGACCGGCTGGTTTACACTGGCGGAGCTGACAGACATGATCGCCGTGTCGGAATCGACACCCGGACCGATCGGCGTCAATATGGCCACCTATGCCGGCTTTACCACGGCCGGGGTCCCGGGGTCGATCATTGCCACCCTGGGGCTGATCACACCTTCCGTGATCGTGATCCTGATCGTGGCCGGCTTCCTGAAGCGCTTCAAGGATTCACCGGTCGTCGCAGCGATCTTCAGCGGATTGCGGCCGGCATCCTCTGCCCTGATCGCCGCTGTTCTGCTCTCGCTCGTGGTTTCCAACTTTCTGGATACCGCTGCCTGGAAAGGCTTCACCGCGGACAGCCTGGGCGTTCTGAAATGGCAGCATCTTTTGGTCGGCGCAGCGGTCTTTATCGGAACCAAAATCTGGAAAAAGCTGCATCCGGCCTTCTTCCTGCTCTTCGGGGCCATTGCCGGTATCGTTCTGCAGCTGTAGTACACAAAAATTCATATTAAAAGAGGGCCTCACGGGGCCCTCTTTTTTGCCGATTTATTGCCTCATCAGCGCCGCAGATTTTCCAGAACAGTCATTGTTCCTGATTTATTTTTTCCCGGCAGCTGCCCGGCCGGCTTTATGACCGCTGGTCCAGGCCCACTGCAGATTGTAGCCGCCGCAGGGACCGTCCACATCCAGAATCTCACCGGCAAAGTACAGCCCGCTCACTTTCAGGGATTCCAGACTTAAGGAAACTTCCGAAGCGGGGATTCCTCCGCTTGTCACCTGACAGAAATCGAAATCCTTTGCATCATTGATCTCAAATTCAAAATTCTGCATCAGATAAGCCAGTTTCATCAGCGAGTCGCGGCTGATTTCCGAGCAGGGCACATGAAGACGGATATCGGCCGTTTTCAGCAGCGGAGCCGTCATTTTATCCGGAACAAGTCCCAGGAGCAGTGTACCGCTTTCGTGCATGCCGCGGCGCGTTCTGCGTTCGGACAACTGCAGAAAGAGATCGTTGATCCCGATTCCCGGCATCAGATTCAGCCGCAGCGTGACCTGACGTCCCTGCATCAGACAGTTCACGGCCCGTCCGCTGAGCTGAAACACCGGGATGCCCGAGAGGCCGTATTCCGTAAACTGGACTTCTCCCTGATCCTGGGCAATGGCCTTTCTGTCAATGAGAAGGGTGACAAGCGCTTCTGCCCGGATACCGCTTAGCGCCTGGCAGAGAGATGAATCGCTGATCAGAGCGCCGAGGGCCGGCAGCGGATCAACAATGCGGTGACCGAAAGAAGCAGCCAGCTCATAACCGGAGCCGTCCGATCCTGATTTGGGAAACGCTTTTCCGCCGGCAGCCAAAATGACACGGTCTGCCGTCATAATTCTGTTTCCCCGCGAAATGATTTCGAAAACACCGTCTTTCTTTTTTAAAGCCGTCACTTTGGTATCCGCCAGCATCTGGACCCCGAGCCGTTCGCATTCCAGCTCCAGTGCCCGGCGGACTGCTGCCGCTTCTTTGCAGGCCGGATAAACCCAGCTGTCTGCTCCGCGGGCCGACGCCGCCGCGACAGTCGGAATGCCGATCCGCTCAAAGAAGGTGAGCGTTTCCCTGACGGAATAGTCTTTGAGCAGGGCGGCCGCCAGTTTAGCCGCCGATCCGTTGTAACGCGACGGATCCAGATTCAGATTCGTCAGATTGCAGCGGCCGTTTCCGGTCGACAGCAGTTTTTTCCCAAAAGTCGGTCCCCCCTCCAGCAGCGTTACGGGAGCCCCGGTTCCGGCCGCGGTAATGGCTGCCATCATCCCAGCCGCCCCTCCGCCTATAATTGCTATCTGCATGAGGAACCTCCTATCGAATCAGGTGCAGTTTTCGGGCAAGCCGTACCAGGGCTGTCCCTTTGGGAAGACTTTCCAGTTCCTCTTCTCCCACCGCCTTAAACAGGCACAGCAGGACGAAATAAAGGATGATCGCCAGAATCAGGCTGACCAGCAGACTGACCGTATTCCGCAGGCCCAAAGCATACAAGGCTTTGTAGCAGCCGTAAGCCGCCGCGCCCATCACCAGCGCCGCTGCCGCCGTCAGCAGGAAGGTTTGCAGCCACTCCTGCGTGTAGCCGATCGTTCTGTGCAGAGAGATCAGATTGAAAACGCAGCAGGCCAGCGCATACAGGACGTAACAGACAACAACGGCCTGAATGCCCCATTTCAGACCATACAGGCCCAGATAGAGCAGCGGAATATGCGTTACCATTGCAAAAACATAGTTTTTGATCGGCTCCCAGTAAAAGCCGCAGCCCTGCATGATGCCCACGCAGACCGTAGACAGACTGAATGTCAGAACCGCAAAGGAACCGGCTGTCATCATCTGTCCGGCCAGCGTATTGTCGCCGGTCCGGAAGATCAGATCGAAGCAGGGCTTGCCGAGCGCCAGCAGACCGGCGGAGGCAGGCATCGCGATCATCACGATCACCCGGATAGCCTTGGATGCTTTTTCCCGCGTTTCTTCGAGTCTGCCGCGTGCCATGGCAGCCGATACGCTCGGCAGAGTCGAAGCGGAAAGAGCAGAAGCGATCGCGATCGGCACATTGATCAGCAGCGAATATTTGGAGGTGTAGATCCCCCAGACCTGTTCATATTCGTTCAGATTGGCCGCGCCCATATAGTGCCCGTAGATCGACTGATCGATCAGCGTGCTGATGTTGGCGATCGCCGCACTGATAAGGATAGGAAACGCCGTCAGCGCAATGATCCGCAGGGTGGCGCCGGGCGGATCCAACTCGCCGGTGACATCTTTTTCGCAGCGCCGGTTCAGTGTTTTCCGGTACAGCAGGTAGATAAAGCCGACAAACAGGAAAGCCGTCAGCGCACCGACACCGGTACCGATCGTCGCACCGGCAGCGCCGTAAATCGTCGAATAGTAATTCTCACCGCCCGCGTCCAGCTGCAGGCCGTGCCTGAACAGCAGCCAGCCGGCCAGCACACTGATCACGACATGCAGGATCTGTTCCAGGATCTGGGAAACGGCTGTCGGGATCATGGTGCCGTGTCCCTGGAAGAAACCGCGGACAACGCCCAGCATTCCCATGATAAAAACGGTCGGTGCCAGTGTACGGACCGCCAGGGCCGCTTTCGGCATCGCCATGACCGTTCCGGCCAGGAAATCCGCGCCTAACACCATGACCAGCGCAGCGGCCAGTCCCATGGCCGCCCCGAAGGCAAAGCTCAGCAGAAAGAGCTGTTTTACGTTGCGGTACTGCTTCAGACTCAGCTTAGCCGACACCAGCTTGGAAACCGCCATCGGCAGACTGTAGGACGAGATCAGCAGCAGAATGTTATAGATACTGTAGGCGGTGCTGTAGACCCCCATACCGGCATCGCCGATGATGGCTACCATCGGGATACGGTACAGAATACCGATCAGCCGGCTGATAATCCCGGCCGCGGCCAAAATACCGCCCTGCATCAGAAAATTATTTTTGCGTCTTTGCTGTTCAGACATATCCGCCTCTTAATCGTTGCCGTCCCGCGTTATCCCGAGAGACTGCAGCACCGCTTCCTGCTTTTCTTCCATCCGAATCCGGTCCTCTTCCGTTTCATGATCGTATCCCAGCAGATGAAAGCAGCTGTGCGCTGCCAGAAATGCCAGTTCCCGGCGAGGAGAATGTCCGTACTCTTCCGCCTGAGAAAGCACTTTATCCACCGAGATAACCATATCCCCCAGAAACAGCTCTCCGCTGTCCGGAAGATACAGCAGCGGCTCCTCTTTCCGGGACGGGATCTGCCCCGGCGTTTTGTATTCCACCGCCGGAAAGCTCAGAACATCCGTCGGGGCATCGATTCCCCGTTCAGACAAGTTAATTTCCCGGATCGAATCGTTGTCCGTCAGCAGAACATCTATTTCACAGGCCTCGGGCACGTTTTCACTTTTTAAAACGGCTTCCGCGACCTGTCGGAGCAGCTGCTCCGCATCAAAGCGGAACGGATTTTCCGTTTCAAACGTGATGGGCAGATTCATGCGGATTCTCCTCGTTCTTTACATAGATCGGACCGCCCCGGCGCGGACTTGTGCGAGGGGTATGACGGCCAGAATTCTGTTCGGCTTCCGCTTTTTCGAAAGCCTTTACGATATCCTTTACTATCTTATTGCGGACGACATCGCGGTTGGTCAGATGGATCACGCCGATCCCATCCACGCCGCGCAGGATTTCTGCTGCGCGGGACAGGCCCGAGTCGCTTGCCTTCGGCAGGTCGATCTGCGTAATATCGCCGGTCAGGACCATGCGGGAATCCTCTCCGAGCCGGGTCAGAGCCATTTTCAGTGTGGAAAGCGATGCGTTCTGTCCTTCATCGATAATAATGCGGGCATGGTTCAGCGTCCGGCCGCGCATATAGGCGAGCGGCGCCACTTCCACGACTCCGCTTTCCCTGAGTTTATCGGCCCGTTCCTGACCGAACACATCCCGCAGGGCATCGTAAAGCGGCCGGAGGTACGGATCCACCTTCTGTGCCAGATCACCGGGCAGAAAACCGAGTCTTTCCTCGCCGGCCTCAATGGCCGGACGGGACATGATGATCCGCTCAATCTGACCTTCCTTCAATTCCTGCGCCGCCTGCGCGACAGCCAGATAGGTTTTTCCGGTGCCGGCCGGTCCGATACAGATCGTTACAGCCTTCTCCTGCAGCATCTTAACATAGTTCTGCTGACCGAACGTCTTGCACTTAATCGGCAGCCCCTTGTAATTCATGGTTACGGCACTGTCCATCGCCTTAAACAACGTATCCAGCGTGCCTTCCCCGGCTTCTTCCATGAGCCGCTCGACCATATCGTCCCGCAGCTCTTCTCCCTGATGGATCAGCTGTACCATGGCTTTGATGACGGCTTCCGTCATCGTCACCTGCGTCGCCTCCCCCTCGATCTCCGCCGCTCCGCCGCGCAGCGTCAGCGTCACGTCAAATGCCTTCTCGAGCTTCTTCGCCCAGATATCCTGCGCACCGAATACGGCCCGCTGTTCTTCCACACTTTTAAATCCGAAATGGGACTGCATATATACTCCTTAATTCTTTCTCACAGAAAC
>JAEEGL014217569.1_pt1 | contig 32795 bp, 12 predicted proteins | sample 9134231 | NCBI WGS metagenome assembly JAEEGL01 (sample SAMN16246548, study PRJNA631951) | gut metagenome | biome: gut microbiome; feature: rumen; material: fiber-attached | host: Bos | place: Iran: Karaj | collected 2018-10
AATTCTCAACTTCTTATTTCAAATTTAAGAGAAAATGATCAAAATTTATATATTCAAAAAATTATTCTTCCTGTAGAGACAATGGAAGGTTATATTTATATTAATTCATATGATCAATTGATAAAAGGAAAAGTTATTTTTTCAAGTACAGATTATATTGAATTAAATAGAGATAAATCATTAACTTATTATAATGCTGATGTTCAAGATTTAGATAAAATTAGAGTTCCAGCATTACAAACTAATAATTTGATAACTTTATCTGTTTATTCTCTAAGTGACCAAATTTTTGGTACTCAAATCTTTTATTGTGATGAAGATGGTTGTGATACAGAAATTCAAACTTTTAATGTACAATATGGATATACATCATTTTTTAATGAAAAAGATTATCAAAAACCAAATTCTTATTATGAAATTCAACTTTCTTTATTTACTAATTCATATTATATTATTAATTGTAAAGTATTTAAAGATGGTCATATAGATTTTCTTGCAAATTCTTTAGCTTTTACTGGATATTTTTTAAGAGATCTTTTAGATAAACAATGTATTAATATTAAAGTAAAAGAAGAAAATGAAGACCAACAAATTAATGTTCATCTTATGTCATTTTATAAATCATTTTCTTATAATATAGAAGGTTCCTCTGAATCTGGTATAGTTGAATATGATAAAACTTTTCATTTAAAGAGAAAAAATCAAAAATTATGTATAACAACACCAAATGTAGATGAAAATATTACAGTTTATTTCTTAGAAGTAATTGATTTAAATGATGAATCTAATTTTACTAATTATTATACTCCTCAAATTAGTGGATATATATATAATAGACTGATGTCTCCACAAAAAATAGTTTATTTCAATTATGGAAAGCAAGATTCTTCTTCTTTAACATCAGTTACATTTACTCTAAAGGTTAAAAAAGGAAAACCTGTTTTATATCAAGCAATTTGTAATACATATCCAAATTGTGAATATAAATTTGAAAATATTAAATCATTAATTGCTGAGAAAAAATTAAAAGAGACAAATTTAATAAATAATATTTATATTATGAGTACTGATATAGATTCTCAAAGAAAAATTACAAGTTATAAACAAACCTTATATGCTGCTGCTTGTTATGGTGAAGAAGAATGTGAATATGAATCTTTAATTTCATCTTTTAATAGTGATATTATATTAAAACCAAATGAAAGATTTATTAATTTTTTAAAAAAAGATGATTTTCATACCTTTAAATATAATAATACTGATGAAAAAGTTACTTCTATAATTATTTCTGTTTATACTTTTTCAGGAGATATTAATATAATTAATAATAAAGAAGGAGAAGAGGATTATTTAACAAAACCAGTTTATTTAAATAAACAAGAATTTAATTATCATATTTCAAATCCAAATGATACTTATAATTTAGTAGGAGATTATAATATTAATTTAAATCCAATCAAAAATGATTCATTTTATTCATTTGAAATGACAATATTTAAAGAAGAAACAGAAAAAAAAAAAAATAAATTTAATGGCAGGATCTACATATATAGAAACATTACCATTAAATGAAGAAAATACATATATTTTAAAATTTTTACAAAATAAAGAATTAGAAAAAAAAGTATATGTATCGTTCTTTGCTTTAAATTGTAAAGTTACAATTAAAAAAATAACAAATTCAAGAACATTAATTGAAAGTGGATACTTTACAAGAGATGAAATTATTACAAAAGATAAAGAATTTGACCAAAGATTTAGTGATTATACAATTAAAGCAGAAGAAATGGATTCAGTAAGAACATCCCAATCAGAACCATGTATGGTTTACATTTCATCATTAGAAGATAATTTCAATAAATCATCATTTAATATAGATGATAGATATTTAATAATAGGACAAAATATTCAATATGCATCAATATTAACAGAAAAAACAAAAGGAATTAAATATTTATTCCCTATTAGTTCAAATTATGATGGTGATATACTTTTAAAAATTGAAGCAATTAATCAACCTGAATTTAATATTTATTATTATTATTATGAAGGAAATGAAAATAAACATGATAATTTAAATACTCCAATAACAGTTACTACATCTACTTCAATAATTTTAGAAAAGCCAAATCAATATATTCAAACAAAAAATTCAATTACTAAAATTTTTATTGAAGTGACAGCAAAGGATGAATACTTAAATCAACATATTGAATTTTCATTTGTAATAAAACAGGAAATAGTCTCACCATCATATATAAAAAAAGGATTAATGAAAACTGATGTTATATCAGGGAGATCAAGTGTATATTATTATACAGATGTTAATTATGGAGAAGAAGGAGAAGTAATAATTAATTTTGAAAGAGGAACAGGAAATATTTATGCTAGAATAGTAAAAAAAGATAATGAAGATGAAGATGCTGATTGGATGGGTAGAATTCATTTACCAAAAGCAAATGATGATGATCTTTTAATTGTAGATGATTATTCTCATAAAGTTTTATATTTTGAAGATGATACTAAAAAATGTAGTATAGTTGGTTGTTTCTTATTAATTACAATAGAAAATACTGTTACTAGATTAATTGAAGGAAATGAATATTTATATGATATTTCACTTTATGCTAAAGTTACTAATGGAGATAAGAAACAAGTAGTTAATATTGCTTTAGATAGATTTATTATTGGATATTTCCCAGCAAATAATGAGAATAAAGTTTTACAACATTATTTTACTTTTAGATTACCTAATGATGCTGAAATGATTGTTTTTGAATTACAAAGTGATTTAGTTAATCTTTATGTTAATGATAATAAAAATTTGCCTTCTCCTTCAGACGCTAAATATGAATATAAAAGTGATTATAAACCTAATTCTGTTTTTATCCTTAAAAATACAGATTTAAAAAAAAATAAATGGTTTACTATTTGTGTTGCAATTGATAAAAGATTTGAATATTATATTGAAAATATATTTTCATTAAGAATTAGAGCACCTCCTAAAGGGAAAATTGATTTAATTCCATTAAATTCAGATCAAAATACACTTTGTAATTATGATGGAGAAAACCTTTGTTATTTTATATCATATATAAAACCATCTGATAAATTAAAAAATCTATATCTCCATGCATTTCAAGATAAAAAATCCCAAATTGAGATTTATGTTAAAAACTTAACATCATCAGAATTAAATATAAAAGAAAAACTTCCTAATGCTAATAATACAGATTTTAAAAGTACTGGTCAATTAGAGACAGATTATTTTTTAATAGGTTTAGAAGAAGTTAAATATGATTATTTAGTAATTGCAGTTTATGCAAAAGAAAAAGGAATAATAACATTATTATCAACATTATATACATATGCAGATAAATTAAATATTGATGCATCTGCATATACATTATTCCATTTATATGGTGATATGTCAATAACTTTAAATTTCCCAAATAATAATATTTATATTGCTCATTTTGTTTCAGTTAATGGAATTGGAAAAATAGTAACTAATGATACAAATGAACAATATTTAATTAAAGGAAGTAATGATATTTTAGGTATGGTTATGCCAATTGAACATAAAAGAGAAGTTTCTATTACTGCTAGTGGAAGAGAATTAGGTTTTTATGTTTATATTGAACCAAGAACTGTTATTAATTATGATGAAATTAAATATGGTACTTCAGGTGAAGTTTACTATGATGAATGTTCTTTTCCTTTAATTTATTATATTGAAGTACCACAAGATTATGATAATGTTCTTATTACTCTTAATTTAAAAAATTTCAGTCTTTTAAATAATACTATTAATGAAAAAGTTGATGATAAAGTTGATATTGATAATTTAAGTTTTGAATTTAAAGGTTATATTACAGATAAAGTATTTATTACTAAAAAAAAGGCTGATCATGAAATTAATCCAGGTGTAGATGAATTAAACATTGAAGGTAAATATAATCCTTTTTTGAAAATTGCACAAATTTTCTTTTCTAAAAAAGATATTGAAGAACCTAAAAAAACTAAAAAATATATTTATATTACATTAATGAATAAGAATAAAAAAAAATATAAAGATATTAAAGTAGAATATTCAGTTACTCCTTTAAGTTCAAAAGTTTATATTGCTCCATATAATCAATATATTTTTGGTAACTTAAAAAATGAAAATAAAAATATAGCAATTTATAGAATAAGAAAAGATGATGAAATAGATAAATTTATGAGATTTGAATTTTCATCAAATGATGAATTTGAAAAATTTGAAGTTGCCTTTTTACAAAATCCACCTGAAAAAGAAAGTAAAGAATTTGTATCAGATATAAAAGTAGATACACGAACTGAAATATTTATGAAAAAAATATATATAGTTACATTAGAAACATTAGATAATAAAGAAATAAATGAATTTTACTTTGTTGTTTATTCAAAACAAAGTGCATCTGATTTTGCATTTAAATATTATTCATCAGATAAAAAAGAAAATTTCCCAAATTATACTTTTAGTCCAAAAATAGCAAAAAATATTAATTCAAATAATTCAATAACAATAACTCTTGATGCAATAAAAAAAAAAACTGCAATTGATGAAGGATTTGTTCCAACTACTTTTATTGCAGTTGTTATTGGAAAATTATATGAGGCTAAAAAATTTAATTATATTTCTTATGATAGTGTTAATTATAATATTTATAAAAAAGAATATTATAATATATCTGATAAAGAAATTAAAATAAAATTAGATAATTTTCCTAATGATAATTATTATGATTTAGTTGTATGTGGAATTACAAATGAAGAACATTCTGAATTATTTTTGTATAATGTTCTTGAAAATCCTTTAAATTATGATAAACCTATGGGTACTGGACCTAAAATTGCTATTATTCTTTTAGTTATTTTTATTGTTCTTTTAATTGGTATTTTTGGATTCATATTCTTTAAAATGAAAAAAGAAAATGCAGATTTGAATGATAGAATTAATAGAATGTCTGGTTATAATGTTGTTTCTGAAGATCCTGAAAATTTAAATTATCATAAACAAGATTAAATAATTTAAAAATGATTATTGATTAATAATAATATATAAAAATAATATTTAAATTAAAATTAAATTTTATTATTAAATAAAAAATAAATGATATTTATAATATATTTTTAAAATATTGATAAAAATATTATAGAATATTTAACTAAATATGTTAGTTATATTTCTAAAATATTTAATTGATTTTTCAAATTTAAAAAATTAATAATTAAATAATTGATAAATAATTGTTAATAAAATGTTATATGGTGAAAATAAAAGAAAAAATTTTAGGGTATTCAGACAACAATTAAATACAATAAATAATGAATCTCAAATGGAAAATAGAGTAAAAATTATATTTTTATTTAATAGAGTATTACTCCAATTCCACATAAAAAAATTGTGAGACCCAAAAACAATATAGAAAATAAAAATATTAATCATTCAACATTAAAGACTGACAATTTTAAAAATAATTATTTTAGAACAACATATAATACAAATTTCACAAATTATACAGAAGAAATTCAAAAAAATTTTAAAAAAATTCATTCTAATAAAAATATTCATGAAAATTTAAATAATAGTGTAAGCAGAAACAATGGATATAAAAAAAATATTTTTGAAAGTAAAGATAATAATGAAAATGATTATAATAAACTTTTTTATTCAACAATTAATTATAATAATTATAATATAAATAAAAAAGAAGTAGAAGATATAAATAATAAATTTAATCAATTTAACAAAAATATAAACAAAACTTATGAAATTAAAAATAATGATAATAATGATAATAATAAGTTTTCATCAGAATCATTTATTAAAAATGATTGTGTAAATAATATTGATTCAAAACAAATAACATATAAATCAAAAACTCCATTAAAAAGAATAGAAAAATCAAAAACTTCAAAAAATTCAATAAAAAAAACAAATAATTTAAATGGAGTTATTGTAATAGAAGGAGTATGTTCAAATTGTATTAATAAAGAACTAATGAAATTACATAATTTACATCCAAAAGAAAAAAAATTAGACGAAGATCCATTTTCAATTCAAGCAAAAAAGAATATAATTCAAAAACAAAATATTCAATTAAAAGTAAATAGAAATTATAAATTAACTCAAAAAGCAATAGAAAATATGAAAATAAAAGATGAAAAAACTAAATTAATAAATGAAAATCAAAATGCAGATTTTTATTTGTTTAGGAAAACTTTTGATCCTTTAAAGAAAAGAACTTTAGAACGTTATTTAAAAAATCAAGAATTATTATTAAATAGAGAATATAATGGTTATAATAAAGAAAAAGATGATTTTTATAATAAACCAAATCCAGTGACTAATGGTTCAGTTGATGCAATTGGAAGAACAATTTTTAAAAATAAATATTTACCTACTAAAAAACAATATACTTCTTTTTTAACTAAACAAATTGAAAATAAGGAAATTAGAAAAAAAAAAGAAAAAGAAAAAGATATTGAAGGAGAAAAATATATTTATAATAAAAATTTAAAAGAATTTGAAAGAGAAAAATATATAAAGAAAAATTACTTAAAAAAAATAAATTTAGATTTTTTAAATGAAAATAAAAGATTAATGCAACAAAAAGAATATAGAAATAAAATGAATAAAACATGTGATTTAGCAATTGAAAAAGATAATATAGAAAAAATAAAAGAAGAAGAAAGAAAAAAAAAAGAAGAAATGTTTAATAAAAAAAATAAAATTAAAAATGAATTAATTAATGATTTAGATAAACAAATAAAATTAAAAAATAAAAAATCTTATGACTTTGGAACTTTAGGAAAATCTGATAAATATGATATTTGTTGTGAACCTATTCATGTTGATGAATTTGGAAGATGTATTAAATGTTGTAGAATTATGAAAAAAGTACAAATTCATCCTAAAAAAGAATATGATGTTATTAAGAAAGAAGAAATTGAAAAAATGAAGTAATTATAAAAATATTATTGAATAAAAAAGAAAAAAATTAAAATGAAAAAAATTATTTAAATGATAATTATTATTTTTAAAATTTATTTTTAGTTTTTTTAGGTTTTTTTATAGATATTTTTATTATTATTTAAAATGTTATAAAAATATTTTTTAAAATAAAGTAATTAAAATATATAAATAAATGTATGGAACATCAAAAATAAATAAACATGAAAATGAATTACAAAAATTTGCAATTGATTTAGGAGGAAATAATATAAAATATATAAATATATATAATGATACTAATCCTGAAGAATTAGCATATAATTTTTGTTATGTAAATCATTTAGATTATAATTCATTAATTCAATTAAGAGAAAAAATAAAAAAAGTCTTAATTGATAGTAAAAGAAATTTAACAACAAAAGAATCAACTGAAATAAAATCTTTATTATCAAATGATTATGATGATCTATCAAAAACAGTATATAAAAAATTTAATAATAAAAATGAAAAAGTTCAAAGAGAAATATTTGAAAATTTAAATGAAAATACTTCTAAAAATAAAAAATCAAATAATATTAATAAAAATTTATATAAGAATTTGATAAATAATAAAATAACGAAAAAAAACAATTCAATTGATAAAACAAATCATTCATATAGACAACCAACAGTAAGTAGTTCAACAAGAAAAAAATTAACATTATCAAATAATTTATCAATGAATGATTCAAATGATAATAAAACAGATGCAATATCTAATGATTATTATAAAAGATCAAATAATAATTTTTCAACAAGAAATAAAAGCAAAATAAATTCAAATTCAAATTCAAGAATAAAATCTACTAATCAAATACAATCATTATTATATGATAATAAAGAAAATAATAATATAAATTATGGAGAAAGATTATATCATAAATGTGAAAAAATAGGTGAAAAAATAAATAAAAAAATTCAAAAAATCAAAAATGAAAATGAAACAAAATTAAATAATGAATGTACTTTTAAACCAAAAATAAATAAAATGTCATATTATACATTATCAAATAAAAATAATAATATATCACATTATGATGATGAAGATAATATATTATATTATAGAGAATATATTGATAGAAAATTAGCTTATTTAAAAGAGAGATATGCTCAAAAAGATGAAAATTGTTATTTTTCACCTAAAATAAATAAATCAAAAAAAAAAGATAAGAATTTAATTCCAAGATATGAACAATTATATCAAAATTCAAAACAATTAGAAACGAAAAGAGAATTTTTATCTAATTCAATATATAATAAAAATAAATATAAACCTTCAATTAATAAAGTTTATAATACTGAAATGACAAATTTACCTTTTGATGAAAGACAAAATGCATTTAATTCAAGAACAAATGAAAAAAAAAAACAAATGAAAAGTCAAATTGAAAATAATATTGATTCAGTTACTGGACAAAAATTTTTTACACCTATAATTAATGAAAGTAGTAATTCAATAAAAAGAAATTCAAATGATATTTTTAATAATTTATATTCTGATCATAAAAAACAAATTATAAAAAAACAACAGGCAGAAAAAGAAAACAATGACAAATTTTCCCCTTTTGAAACATTTGCAAATGAACAAAGTAATGAAATTTTTACAAAACAAAAAATAAATTGTTTTGAAAAAATATTTTATATTTTAGATAAAGATCAAGATGGAATAATAACAAAATTTAATGTATATACAAATGGATTACCAAAAAATATTCAAAAAATACTTTCTCCTATAATTATTGAATTAAAAGAAGATAATGAAACTTTAAATAAAGATGAATTTTCTGCTGCTTGTTTTAAATTATATGATACTTTAGGTTTTTTACAAAAGAGAGAAATTATTAATTATGGAATGAATAAGAAAATTAATAAAAATAATGATGAAAATATATTTACATTTAAACCGAAAATTCAAAATAATTATGATCCAAATGTTTATTATGAAAAACAAAAAAAAGAACAAGAAGAAGAAATGAATATTGAGAAAAAAAATACAAATAAAACAACTACTAATAATCAAGAAAATAATGAAGAAAATTCAATCCAAAAATAAAATAAAATACAATAACTTTATTTAATTTTTTTATTTTTTATTGAATATTTATTAAAATTTATAATTATATACATATATTTTATTAAAATTTAAAAAGAACAATTAATTTTATTATAATAATCATCATAAGAAAAAAAAGACAATTCATCATTTTCCATTGTAAAATAACTTTTATCTAAATTAAAATCTTCAAAAGAATCATCTTCATTTAAAAGAGCTTTTCTTGCAAGATTTGATTTTCTACTAAAAGCAGTTGTAGTTATAGTTTTTTTACTTTGAAATCTAAAAGGTGTTTTTATATGTTCTTTTGCTTTTTTATATCTTGTTGAATTATTTTTATTTCTTTCTGGTGTTATATTAATATTTTGAGTATCATTTTCTATTTCTTCTTCTTCATTTTCTATTTCAAAAACTTTTTTAGAAAATGATACTTGTTTACCAAAATAATTTAATTTTATTTTTGAATTTATTTTATCTATTGAATTAATTATTTCTTGTTCATTTTCTAAATCTTCTTCTCTTTCAATTTTCTTATTTGATGATTTCATTAATGTATTTAAATTTATTATTGGAATTTTTTTTTTATCTGTCATTTTAAATTATTTTTTTCTTTTTTTTTAAATGATTAATTATTTGAAATTTTTTTAAATCAAAATATTAATTTTTATTTATAATATAATAATTTTTTTATTATACATATTTTTCACTTTTTTATTAAACAATTAAATCCCATTGCTTTATATATTTTTTCACTTCTGCTTATAGGTTTTTTCTTTTTTTTATAATTAAATTTCTCAATTTTCACATTCTTTTTTGATATATTAATTTGTTTTAAATGAGGATTATTATTATTATTAATATTATTATTAACATTATTATTCACTAAATTATTTTTATTTTTTTGTTGGTTTCTATTTGAATGAATATTACTTGATGGTCTATTATTACCATTTGGTATTTTATTTAAATTACTTGGTTTGTTTTTTGAACTTATTGGTCTTTTATTATTATTAATACATTGATAATTTTTATTATTTATATTTTTCTGTTCTCTCTTTTCTTCACTAGATATATTATTTACATTTTCAATCTTTTGATGTTTAATGAGATTTTCATATATCTTTTTTTCTTCAGGATTTGGTGTTATTATTTTAGTAGGATTTAATAAATTTTCATTCTTTTTTTGAATTATTCTATCATCTTCTTTATGATTTATTTTTATTGGTTCATTTTTTTCTTTTTTCATATTAAATTTATTTTTATTATTACCATTTTCTATAGATTTTTTTATTTTATAATCATTATTATAATTTTGTTTTTCTTTGTTATTATTTTTATCCAAGAAATAATTATGATTATAATTATTATTCTTCTTTTCTTCATTTTTAATTTCATTTTTAATTTCTTTGGAAACATTTTTGAATTGATTAGATTTCATAGTTTCATATTCATCATTCATCATCATTTCATTTTCAATATTCTTCTTAACTTTTTTTTTCTTAGGTAACTTCTTATTAATATCATTTAAATCCTCAGGAAATCTAATAGTATCAATCATATGAGCATTACATTTATTTTCATTACTTTTAAAAATAAAAGAAATATCATCATTTTTTAACATATCAATTTTTTTTTTAACAATATCACAATTAATTAACTCTCTACTAGAAAATCTTTTTCTAGGATCAACATTTAACATATAACTAATTAAAGTTTTTAAATCCTCAGAATAATAATTAGAAATATGTTCATAATAACCTTTCTTAATATTAAAAGATAATTCTTTAATATCATTTCCTTTAAAAGGATGATTTAAAGTACATAATTCATAAATAATACAACCAACAGACCAAACATCACTTTTTTGATCATAAGCATGATCATCCCAAATTTCAGGTGAACAATAATAAGGAGTTCCAAGTTGAGTTCTTGCTAAACCATTCAATGTAAATTTACTTATATTTAAATCACCTATTTTTAATATTCCTTTTTTTGTTATAAAAATATTTGCACTTTTTAAATCTCTATGTATTATATTATTATCATGTAAATAATTCATTCCTAATAAAATTTGAATTGTAAATTTCCAAATTTGTTTTTCTGTAAAATGATAATTTTTCTTTTTTAATGATAATATTTTTTTTGATAAATCACCATTTTCTGCATATTCCATTACTGTGTTTAATGTTTTTGATTCTTCATCAAAAAATGAATCAATGTATGATATTATGTTTGGATTGTCTAAGGAATATAATATTCTAATCTCATTTAATGCTGATTGCTTCTCTTTTAATGATAAATTTCCTATTTTTGATGTTTTCATTGCAAATATTTTATTGTCTGATTTTCGTGATACTAATGAAACATATGCAAATGAACCTTCACCAATTATTTTACCTATTTTATAATCTTTTAATGATGATGACATATATTTTATTTTATTATTATTTTTTTTAATTACATAATTTTTTAATTTTAATAAATTTGGAGTTTTGTTATTTTTTTTATTTACAATAATTTGGTGAATGTTATTTTTAATTAGATTTAATATTTTTTATGAATTGAAGTAAAAAAATTTGAAAATATAAGGAATAAAAAAATAAAAAAATTTAATTTATTAATTCATTTTAAATTTTTATAATATCTTATAAAAAAAGTAAATTCATGAATAGCATATAAAATAAGTTTCATTTCTATTATTTAATCATATATAATAATATATTTTTTGTGATATTCAATTTTTATTCATTATTTTTTTTATTTTTTATGATGGATTAAAAATTATATTTGATAAAGATTTTATAAGAATATATTTAAATGAAGAAGAAAAATAGGTTTTCAAAAAATAATTTTTTATATTTTATTATTTTATTTTTGCAAAGTTATTATTTTGATATATATATATATTAAATATTTTCTTATTTTTTAGATATTTAAATTTATCAAATATGAACTTAATAATAATCTTATTATAAAATAATAAAAAAAAAAATAATAAAAATTTAAAAATTAAAAATTAAATAAATTACCCATAATTAAAAATAAAAAAATGCCAAACATCCGTGATCTCGACAAACAAATCGAGGATCTTTTCAACTGTAAATTCCTTCCAGAACTAGAAGTAAAAGCATTATGTGACAAAGTAAAAGAAATAGTAATAAAAGAAAGCAATGTTCAAACAGTTCATTGTCCAGTAACAATATGTGGTGACATTCATGGTCAATTTCACGATCTCTTAGAATTATTTAAAGTAGGAGGAAACTGTCCAGACACAAACTATTTATTCCTAGGAGATTACGTAGACAGAGGATGTTTCAGTGTAGAATCAGTATCTCTTCTCTTAGCATTAAAAATAAAATATCCAACAAAAATATATTTACTAAGAGGAAATCATGAATCACGTCAAACATCACAAGTATATGGTTTTTATGATGAATGTTTACGTAAATATGATAATAATGGTAATGTATGGAATATATTTACAGATTTATTTGATTATTTACCATTATGTGCTTTAGTTGATAATAAAATATTTTGTTTACATGGAGGATTAAGTCCTGATATTTCAACTTTAAATGATATTAATGCTTTAGATCGTAAACAAGAATTACCTAAAGAAGGTCCTATGAGTGATTTATTATGGAGTGATCCTGATGATAAAGAAGGATGGGAACCAAGTCCAAGAGGAGCTGGATATATTTTTGGTGGTGATGTTAGTAGTAAATTTAATTTTACTAATAATTTAAAAATGATTTGTAGAGCTCATCAATTAATGATGGGAGGATATCAATGGAGTCATGATAATAATGTTTTAACTATTTTTTCTGCTCCTAATTATTGTTATAGATGTGGTAATGTTGCTGCTATTATGGAAGTTGATGAAGTTATGGAACATCAAATTCAAACTTTTGAATCTGCTCCCAGAAGAGGAGAAGCACCTATTGCTAAATATACACCTGATTATTTTTTGTAATTTTTGGTTTTTTTTTTTTTGTTTTAGGTTTTTGTTTTTTTTTTAATTGGATTGGTGATTTTGATTGTTTTTTTTTTTTTGAAAAATAAAATTGATGATTATTTTTTTTTTTTGTAATTTTAAGATTAAATATGTTTCTTTTTTTTATTAATTTTTTTATTATTTTTTATTTTAATAATGTGATAATTTTTTATATAAATTTTTTTTATTATTATGTTTTCATTGAAACACAAAAATATTCAAAGTGGATTTTTATTACAAAAAGATGTTTATACAACTAATTTATTATATGAACATAATAAATTTCCTATATTACCAATAAAAAATCTTTTTCCATTTAGAAATTATGATATTTATAAAAAAAATATTAATTTACAAAATTCATTTATAATATTAAATCATAATAGAAGTGAAAGATGTATTTTACCAAAAAAAAAAATTACTAAATTAAAATTTCCATTACCAAAACCAGAATTATCAACAAAAATTGATTTTTATACTCATTTACAAGGAAATATAAAATTAAAATATATGGATGATGATTTAAATATTTCTTCTAGAAGAGGAAAAAGAATTGATTATTTTTTTAAAGAAGAAGAACCTAGACAAATAATTTTTGAAAATAATATTAATAAATATAAAAATCTTCTTCATAAATATAATTCTAAAAGTTTAAGTTATACTCCAAAAAGGAGAAATATGTCTTTTTCATTTAATAAATTTTTCCCTATTAGACAAAATATTGAATTAATAAATAAACATTTAAAAGAATTAAATAAAAAGAAAAGTGTTATTACAAAGGATTCAGTATTATTTAAAACCCAAGTTAAATCTTAATTTTTAGTTTTTATTTTATTTTTTATTTTTTAAAATGTTTTGAATTGAGATTTTTTAGTTTAATTTAATTATAATTCATATATTAAATTATATTAAAATATATATATTTTCAAGTGCTAGTTATAATTATTTTTTATAATTTAGAATAATTTATAAAAAAATTTTTAAATTAACTTTAATATATTATTAAAATAAATAAATAAAATTGATTGATAAAAAAAATATTAACTATTTTTTCTCTCTGATAAAATATTTAAAAATAAATGGAAAAAAGCGAAGTAAAACCAGATCCAAATCAAGAAGAATTTAAAATATATTTAATATTATCAACAGAAATTGGAAAATTAAAATATAGTCAATTCTCAATGGACAATGAAATTTTTCAATCATTTACATGTGAAAAAATATTTCCAATTAATAATAATGTATTTGAGACAATTTTACTATCTTCATCATATAATATAAATGAATTAAAAAATCAAGACATTAAAGAATTTAATATTAATTACTCAAAAGCATTTCATACAGAAAATTATAAATTAAATTCTTATGATAATTATCTTTTTGATGTAAGATTCAAAAAGATTAATGATAAAATAACTTTAATATTTCCAAAACAATTACCTCTTTCAGGAAGAATTCAATACAAATATTATTGCGAATTTCTTAAAGAAAATAATCTACAATCAACTTATACAAAAAAAAATCTAAATAGAGATGTTATGAAAATAATTTCAAAAAATAAAACAATTGATTTTCATTTTTATTTAGATGTTTTTAAGGAAGTATTTAATACTGATTATGTAAAAGTTCTTCTTTCTCTTTTTAAAGCAGAAAAAATTATTATTAGACAAAAAATTGATCCCAAAACTCATTCTGCTGTTTTGAAATTAATTTATAAAAATTCAAACAAAGTTCTTGACTTAATTAAAGGAGATAAGAAAAAAAAAAATTTTGCTGAAAGACTTTATTTATTTATTATATTTTATTATTATAATGTTAAACCTATTGAATTTGAAAAAGTAATGAATGAAAAGGTTAAAAATTATAATGATGAATTTGAAATTAATTTAATTGATTTATTTTTCGATAATGAAATAATGTTTAAACAAAATGATGATAATAATATTATATTTATGTTTAATTTTGTTGATTCATATGAAAGGTTAAATTGTCTTTTAAAAAAATTTAGACAATTTTCTAATTGGGTAATGACAATTGAAAAAAATAAAGAAATAATTTTCCAATTATTAAAAAAGGAACAAAAATCTTTAAATATAGATGAATGCCCATGTCAACCAAGTGAAAATGAATTTAATGATATATTTACTTATATTAATAAAATTGAAGAATATTCAAAAAAAGTTAATTACACAATTTTAATAATTCCTATTAATTTCAATGAAAGATTATTATCTAATTGTGGTAATAATATTGAAAATTTAAATAAAATAAAACAAATTTTATTAAATTCACCAAATTATTCAAACAAATTTTTATTACAAATTGAAGAAAAAGAACATAATATTTGTGAAAATCTTATTTTAACTAATAAATTAATAAATACTGAAATGTTAGAATGTTTAAGTAAAGATCCTTATTATCAAAAACCAAATACAGATAAAAACTATGACAATAAAAAAAATATTTATTTTATTTTAGACAGGATTAATTTTTCTAAATTGAGAAAAAATACTAAAGATGAAATAAACCAATTTTTTACAGTTTTAAGAAATTTTCATTTTGAAAAAATTTTTCCTGCTCAATTATATATTGATTTTAATAAACAATTAATAAATAAAATAGATTATTTTGATGATTTTTTTTATATATATAATTTTATTAACCCAGAAAAAAAAAATCAAGAAATTTTTTCAGTTATCCATAAAAAATTAAAACAATTATTAAAAGATTCTAAAGGTCAAAGTGAAAACACAAAAAATGTTATAATGTCTTATATTGAAATGAATTTAAATATAGGAAATAAAAATAATATTAAAGATATTATAAATGATGTAGATAGCATTATGAATAGGAATAAAGCAAAAATAATTATTATAAATGCTTTTGTTTGTATTGGTAATGATAAAGAACTAAGTCAATTTATCTTAAAAATTTTGGAAAAAGATTTGAATAATGCAAATGTTGATACTATAAATTTGCTTTTATCATCAATTAAAAAAGAAGAGAATTTAAAAGAATTAATTAAAAAATTTAATCCTTTAATTATAAAAGAGGAAGATATTTATAATGAAAAAGATACTGAGAAATATAAAATTTATGAATTGATGAAAAAGAAATATTTTGAAAATAATTACTTAAAAGATTTAGATTATTTTAAACAAACAAATAATATAATCAACAAAATTTATAAAGATTTAAAAGATTATAATATAGATTTTGCAACTTGTAAATTTATATATAATTTTCAAAAAAATAATGATAAAACATTTATAAATAGAATTTCTTTATTATTTGGAGATAAAAATGCAAAAGAATTATATAATAAAATTATTAATAATATAAAAGTCTTTTTAGAAAAAAAAAATTCTTTAAATGATATTTTAATGTTTTTATATTTTTATTATCCTTCTTCTAATGATAGAGAACAAATTAAAAACTTAAATAAATCAATTTTAGAATGTAAATTAAAGGATTATAAAAAATATGAAAATGATATTAAGAAATATTTGGATAGATATCAAAGTTTAGCAGAAAAATATAATGGGTTGAAAAATTCAAATTTCTTTAAAATAATTTTTCAAGCTTCAAAAGGAGAAAATATAAATTCAAAATTAGCAAATGCAGAAAAATCATTTAAAACACTTAACAATTTATTTGATAAAGATAATTTTGATAATATTGATAATGATATTTTTCAATTAATTTTAAAATACATAAAAAATAAAGAAAATCTTAAAAAAGAAATGGATTTTTTGAAAAACTATTTTAAAATACAAAAAAATACAGAAGAAGAAGAAGTTATATTAATGTTACTTTCATCAAAAAATAGAATGTTAATAACATTAAAAGGATTAAAAAATTTATTTTCTCAATTCAAAATTACAGAAGGTGTTTTTACAAATAAAATATCAGAAATATTATCATTATTAAAAAATAATGTTTCACATGATAAATTAAAAGAAATAATTGATTATTTAAAAGAAGTAAAAATTGATGTAATGGGTGAAACACCATATATGATAGTGTTAAAACAATTAACAAATAAAGTTGATTTTCTTCCATTCATGATAAATAAAGATATTGATGGTATAAGAAATTTGGCGGAATTTGTAGGAGAAGATGATAATAGTTCACTTAAAGCAAGTGATATTCAAGATTTTATAAAATGTATTCAATTTATAAGTGAATTAAAACAATTTACTAATTTAAATGATATTAAATTCTTTGAACAATTTATTCAATTAACTAAAAAATATAAAAATATTGAAGCATATATGGTAAAAGTAAATCAAAATTTTTATGAAATTAAAGATTTATATACTAAGAATATTGATAAATCAGAATTTACAAAACAAAAAGTCAGAGATATTTATAAAAATTCAATATTTATAATTGAAAATAAAAATGATAAATATATTTGTTCTGTTTTAGTTTTTGATGAAAATAAAGAAGGAAAAAAGTTTAATTTTGAAGAAGTATTAGAAGTAAGAGATAGGGCACTTTTGAAAAAAAAAAATGATGAAGATAAAGATGATTTCTTTGAACTTGCTCAAAAATTTTCATCTTTAATAAATGATATTGATAAATTAATAGATTTTGTAATAGAAATTTTTGAAAAAGGATATCCTGATGATCTCAAATATACAATAACAATTCAAAAGGGAAAAGTAAAAGTTAATAAAAATGATAATAATTCAAATGATTATAATGATATTTCAAAAGAAATTTCAAATATTAGAGAAATATTCACAGCACAAAATGTTCTTCAGAAAAATTATTATTTAAATTGTCCATTAATTAGGTTTTTACATGGAAAACAATTTAGTTTATTTACAAAATATTTAAAATTTAAAAAAGGAGATATAAAACATATACTTCAATATATAACAAATAATAATTATAATAAAATCAATTTTAATTATAAAAACACTGGAGATCAAATAGAAGATTCATTGAATAATTCAAATGAATATTTAGTTAATTTATTTCAAAAAAGTAATATAGATCAAGAAGATATTTTTCATAATAATATTTTAATAAAAGATGATTTTAAAGGATTAAAATCATCATATACTACAAAAGATGCAATAGAAAAAGATGTAATAAAATATTATAAATATTTAACTGGAAATATACCATTACCACAAACTTTATTATATTGTAATGAAAAAACAACCTCAGAAGAAATTACAGCATTTTTATATAGATCAATATTATGTGAATATAAAACACTTTTTGTAATAATGAATATTGAAATATTACCAGTTGAAATATGGCAAGATATTTTAGATATATTAAATACTCTTTTTATTGAAAAAAGACAAAATATGATTTCATGTTTATTATTTGTTTATTATGATATGGCATCTGCAATTATTCAAGAAATTAAAAAAATAAATGGACATAATATTTTAGATATTCCTATTTTAGATGATAAAGATATTATTTTTAATAATGATGATATTCAAATTATTTATTCTGATGCTTGTGGTGTTGGTAAATCAACTTATATAAAAGATTATATTAAACAAGTTAAGAAAAATTATATTTATTTTCCAGTTGGAGGTGAATTTACAAGAGATGAAGTAATTCAAAGATTAAAAGATTTAAAAATTGATTCAAATTGCTTTATTCATCTTGATTTATATGATACTAATAAAGTTAATTTAATGAAAGAATTTTTATTTTCTTTATTAATTACTAAATGGTATGCAATAAATGAAAATATATTTTATTTAGGAAATAATGTAAAAATTATGATTGAAATTCCATATGGTTTTGTAGATTTTATGATGAAATTTCCTATTTTAAATATATTTAAAAAGAAAATAATATCAATTGAACAATTACCTCCTTTAAAAATTTCTAATGATATTACTTCCAATATTCAAATTGTTTGTAATTATCTTAAATATTTTAATGAAAAAAAAATTAATAAATATAATATTTATATAAAAGGAATATCAACAGAATATAATAAAAGTAAAATAAAAGCTGAAACTTTAGATCAACAAACATGTCAAAATATACTAGATAATTTTTTTAAAGTTCAAAATGCAAATTATTATCAAAAATTATGTTTTATTAATATAATAGCATCTCAATTAATTTTATTTACTAATAATTATTATTTAGATGCTATTCAAATAGCAGAAATTGCAAATGCAAAAAAGCAAAAAGAATTATTAAATATAAGAAGTTTTATGATTGAAGCTTTAATTAAAAATACTGAACATTTTACAAAAGGTGCTTATACAAATTTAATTCAACATCAAGTTTTTTCTCAAAATAGACAAACTGGAAGATATGATGAAGAAAAAGATTTAGAAGAAGCAATAAAAAAATTAAAACATAAAGAATCTATTTCATATAAACAAATTAGTCCAAGTTTAATTTTTTCTAATTTAGATGGTGTTAGTTTAAGTATTATTACAAATTGTAAAAAAAATGAACCTGAATATCAAAGATTAAAAGAATTATATAATTCTGGTGCGATAAATAAAAAATATGAAATAGATTTAATTGATTATCAAAATATTGATCATGAAAAATTTTATGAAGAATTAAACAAAGTTTTAAATTTAAATATTCCAACTGGATTAGAAAAAGAAAAAAAAAAACAAAATAAAGAAAATAAAGAAACAATAAAAAGTATAGTTGGTTCATATGTTTTTACATCAGATAATTTCATAAAAATGATTTTAATTCTTTTTAGAATTCAAGCAAATATTCCAGTAATAATGATGGGAGAAACAGGATGTGGTAAAACATCATTAATAAGAATAATATCTCAATTATTAAAAAGTAAAATGAAAATATTAAATATTCATGCTGGAATAACAGACAAAGATATAATAGATTTTATGGAAGGAAAAACAAAAGATAATGATATTAATTTAATTGATAATAATGAAAATTATCAATTTTTTAATCAAAATATTGATATTAAAGATAAAATTTGGATATTTTTAGATGAAATTAATACTTGTAATTCAATGGGAATAATAAGTGAAATGATGTGTAAACATACAATTAATGGTAGAAAAATTAATCCAAAAGTTACTTTTATTGCAGCTTGTAATCCTTATAGAACTTTAACAAAAAAAATAAATATTATTGGATTAGTTGCTAATAAAGAACAAAAAACAAGAAATTTAGTTTATACTGTTAATCCTTTACCTTATTCTCTTTTAAATTATGTTTTTGATTTTGGAAATTTAACTAATGAAGATGAAGAAAAATATATAAAAAGTATTGTAACAAAAACAATTCATGAAAAAGTAGAAAAAAATGAAATCAGTTATGAAGAATTTGAATTTGCAAGAAAACTCTCAGTTGAAGCAATTTCTAAAAGTCAAAATTATATTAGAGAAAAAAATGAAGTATCTTCAGTAAGTTTAAGAGAAGTAAGAAGATTTAATATATTTTTCGATTTCTTTTATGAATATTTACAAAGTAAAAAAAATTATGATAAAGAAAATGAGGGTGTAAGATCATCATTTATAGGTTTATCAAAACAAGATTTTTTAATAGAAGTTATTAATTTATCAATATTTATTTGTTATTATATTAGAATATCAGATAAAGAAATAAGAAATGAATATATAAGTATAATGGAAAAAATATTTAAAAGATCATTTTTAGAAATACCAAACAGAGAAGAAGATTATATAACATCAAATATAAAAATTGGACCAGGAATTGCAAAAAATAAAGCATTATTAGATAATTTATTTACATTATTTGTATGTATTAATACAAAAATACCAGTTTTTATATGCGGAAAACCAGGTTGTAGTAAATCATTAAGTGTACAATTAATTTATAAATCAATGAAAGGTGAAAATTCAGAAAGTGAATTCTATAAACAGTAGCCAAAAATAATAATGAATTCATATCAAGGTTCAAAGACAAGTACATCAAAAGGAGTTTTAACAATATTCCAAAAAGCACATAATATAATAAAAAATATAAAAAAGAAAAAAGAAGAAAATAGAATTGAAGGAATTAAGAATTATGAAGATAATATAATATCAATGATATATTTTGATGAAATGGGACTCGCTGAAATTTCACCAAATAATCCTTTAAAAGTAATTCATTCTCAATTAGAATATGATGATAATATTGATAAAATTGCATTTATTGGAATTTCAAATTGGACTCTTGATGCAAGTAAAATGAATAGAGGAATATTTTTAGCAATTCCAGATCCTGATGAAGAAGATTTACAAAAAACTGCATTAACTATTGCAGAATCATATGATAATGATTTAAGTGAAAATTATGGGGAACTTTTTAAAAATTTAGCAAGTACATATTATGAATATAAATTAAATTTAAATGCTAAAAATAAATTTCAAGAATTTCATGGAACAAGAGATTTTTATCATTTAATTAAAAATACTAGTAATAAAATAAGAGATATGAATAATCCAGATGATAATTCTATTATTGAAATTGGTGTTCAATGTTTAGAAAGAAATTTTGGTGGCATTAGTAAATTAGAAGGTAATAAAAATTCAATTAAAGTTATTGAAGAAATATTTAAAAAAAGATATGATAATGTTAATGCAAAAAATGAATATGAAGTTATGGAATGTATTAAAAGGAATATTGAAGATAAAGAAGGAAGATATTTATTAGTTATTAGTAGAAATAATATTAGTCCTTATTTATTAAGAAATATTTTAAAAGAAATGGGAAAAGAATATATTTTTTATTTAGGAAGTCAATTTGAAAATGATCAAATAGGAGAATTTTACTCTGTTAAAATATTAAATAAAATATTATCATGTATGGAAATGGGAAAAATTCTTTTATTAAAAGATTTAGAATCAATATATCCTTCATTATATGATTTATTTAATCAAAACTTTACAATAGTATCAGGTAAAAATTTTGCAAGAATTGCATTAGGTTCTTCAAATAATGCATTATCACAAGTTCATGAAGACTTTAAATGTATTATTTTATTAGAAGAAAATAAAGTAGAAAAAGAAGAAGCACCATTTTTAAATAGATTTGAAAAACATATTTTATCATTTGAATCATTATTACCTTTAGAAATAAGACAAAAAGTAGATGAAATATATAATTTAATTCATAGTATTTCTAAATTATCATATGAAATGTCTCCTAAATTTAAATTTGAATTAGAAAATCAATTAGTTAATTGTGATAAAGAAGAAATATTAGGAATTGCTTTTTCTAATAAAGATAGTAATGAAGATGTTATTCAAAAAGAAATTTTTAAAAAAATTGTTCCTACTTTTTCACAAGATATTTTAGTTGCTGCTAAAGTTTCTACTTTTGATGAAAAAAATCCGGGAATTTTAAATCAAATTTTTGATATTTATAATGAAGGCGATCATTCTAATTTATCTAATTTTTTAGAAAAAACTAATTCACAAATGAATGTTGTTTATACTTTTTCTAGTATTTTAGGAAATATTAAAATTATTAGTAGAGATGGAAATAATAAAGTTTTTAATAATAATTTTAATTTAGAAATTATGAGTGATTCTTTATTAAAAATTAATATTGCAAAATTGAAAAGTGAAAATGATTTAGATAAAGAATTATTAAATTTCGGTGAAAGTAAAATTTTAAGTGTTTGTTTATTACAATTTTTACCTAATGACACTCCAAAAATGAATTCTATTCAATTTTATCTTGAAAATTATATTAAAGAAACTGAAAAACTAAAATCAAAAATATTTATTTTTATGGTTCATTTATTTAGAATTGAAAGAGTGATAAAAAATAATAATATGATGATGAGAAGAAATAATCAGTTTCAAAATGAAGAAGAGAAATTAAAAGAAAAAGAAAAAAAAGAAAAAGAAGAAAAAGAAAGATTAAAAAAAATAATAAAAGATCAAACATTAATATCTCATTTAGCAGGATATAATCAAATATTTATAGATAATTTAAATGGATTAAATGTTTCAATAAAAGACATTTTAGAAAAAACAAATGAAGAAGTTTTCAAAATAAATGAATTAATTAATGTTGAAAAAGAAGTAAATAAAAATATATTTAATTCATTTTCATCAATAAAATACAATTTTAAAAATATAATTGATAATTTTGATAATAAAGAATATCAAAAAATCTTAACTAAAAAGATAATAAATAGTGAAATATTCCAAGAAAAAATAAAAGCAATAATAAATAGAGAAATAGTTAAATCAGAAAATATTGCATTAATATTATTTAAAGATTCAAATGGTTTAAAGAAAGATGATATTGATTTCATATCAGGAATAAAAAATTTCCAAATTCATACATTAAAAATGATATTAACAAAATTAATAGTAAAATGTGAAAGAGATCATGTTTTATCATTTTTAATAAATGAAAATAATATAAATGATAATTTCTTAATAAATTGTTTTAATAAATATTTTGAACAATTAGAATTAGGAGATGAAAAACCAAGTTTAGAAATGAATAGTAATGATGTTCAAATATTAATGGGAATGAATATTCCTGGAATTAAACCAATTTATGAAAATATTATTCAATATGTAAATGAATTAAAAGAAGAATTTTTCTTAAATGAAGATGCAATTAGAAATAGTGTTAATGAAGATGAAGATTTAAGAAAAGAATTAAGTGATTATTCAACTAAACAAGAAATTTTAATTAATAAAGTTGTTAATGAATTCAAAAAATATGATATTTTTAAATATTTTGAACAATTAGAAAATGAAAAAGGAGAAGAAAATGAAAATGAATTTGAATTTAATGTTGAAAGAATTTTTAAAGATTATTTTACTATTTATCTAGGAAATTTATTTAATTGTAATTATTCACAATTTTATTTAGTTTTAAATACTTTAGTAGAAAAAAAATATGAAGATAATAAAGAAAATTTAATTAAAAATTTATCAAAAGCAATGTTATGGATAGAAAGTTATTCTAAAATTATTTATACTCTTTTAAATATGTTTAATACAATTCAATCTTATAAAGATAATTTATTTGAGATTATAATTGATATTATTGATAATAATGAAATTAAATTTGAAGTTTCTGCAAGAAATCCTGAATATAAAAAAAAGGTTAATTTAGCATTTTTTTATATTTTTGAATCTTGTATTAAGTCAATTTTAAATGATGCTAATTTTTTAATTGATTTAAATGATGTAACATATTTTGATTTTTCAAATAAAATTAAAAATATTTTACAAAATGCAATGCAAGTTGAAATTAATTTAAGATTATTTTCAAAAGAAATTTTTAATTTACAATCTTTTATTCAAATTCTTCCATGTCTTTCTGAAGAAGGTCATAGAAAAAATGATAAAATAACAGAATTAATTGAAATTATGAAAAAAGAAAGTGAAATTCATACAAAAGATGATATAAATAATGATGAAAAAATAAAAAAATTATTAGAAAACTTAGAAAATGAATATACATTTATAAAAAAACAAATTCAAGATAAAGATAAATTTACTCAAATAATAATGTTTATTTTTGATGGTAAAATAAAACAAATATCAGATAAAAATTATAGAATAAAATTATTAGATTATATTATTGAAGATAAAAATTTAATTTTAAGAGCAGGTCAATTTTTAGGAGTTATATTAGGAAAAGATATTGCACCAAGTTTTGAAGAAGATAAAGATGAAAATGAATTATTAGAAGAATATTTAAGCTTTGCAGAAAGAAATGAAGAAGAAGAAGAAGATATTTTATATGAAAAATTAGAAAAACAAAAAGATAATAAATTATTAGATGAAATAATAATATATTTATTTGAATCGTATGTTATTTCATATTTTGAAAACTTTGATTCTGAAGATGAAAAAGATAAAATAAAAGCAACAATTGGTAATTTGAGTTTAAAATATTTAGATAAAAGTTTAATTTATATTGATAATTATTTAAAAGGAAATGGAAATGAAAATTATATTTATCCTCATTTAGCACTTTTAATGTGTATTGCTTATATAAGAGTTTATTTAACAAAATTAATTGAAATTTTAATGAAAGAAGAAAAAAAAAATATGGTAGGTGATATTTCAAATATTATAAAAATTATTAATGGTCCTAATAAAAATAATTTTAGAACTGTTATAAAATATTTTATTTTAAAATTAGTAAAATGTTATTTAGATGATTATAATAAATTTAAACTTTTTGATTTTGGAAAAATACAATTAAATAATTTAGTAAATGAATTTGATTTTAATAAAGAAAAAGCAATTTCAAATTTTGATTATTCATTTTTACCAATGGAAAAAATAGATTTATATGGTAATACTTGGATAAAATTTATGGAAGGATTTGAAAAAGAATTTCAAAAAATAGCAACAAATGATTTTGTTACTTTAATAAATGAAAATCAAGGATTTGATGTATTTTATGATATGTCAGTAAATAAAATTTTTTCAAATTTAAGTAAAGATAACTTTATAGAAGACAATCAAAACATTTTAAATAAATTTTCAACATGGTCATTAGGATTAATAAAAAAAATAAATTTAACAGATAAATGTAAAATTTTCTTATCTCTTTTTTATGATAGTGAAAAATTAATAAATGTAAAAAATCAGTATTTAAAGCAAATAAAAATAAAAGAATTAGAAATGTTATTATTTGTATATAAAATATTATGTAAAACTCAAAATCAAAAAAGCAAATTTTTCTATAATGATATAATATCAAAAGATATAAAAGAAATAATATCAAAATCATTTATTCCAGGTGATGAACCAAATGAAGACATATGGGTAAATTCATGTATAGCAATGGAAAACTTCTTAAAAAAATCAAAAGATGCATATGAAGGAGTATATATATGTTCATGTGGTCAATGGTATAATGTTGTTCCTTGTGGTCTTCCAATGATGGAAAGTGATTGTTTTGTTTGTAAAAAAAAAATAGGAGGAACTTGGCATGTTCCTGTTGATAGAGAAGGACACATTAGAGTTTGTTTAAATAAAATACAAGAACAAGAAGTTTTAAAGTATATGAATGATAATAAATGGTGTTTAGAACATCCTGATAAAATAAAGCATAAATTTAGAACTACTACTATTGAGGAATTAAAAAAAAAAGTTGAGGCAAATAATAAAGTTGAAAATCCTGGTGTTAAGAAAGTTAGTATGAAGTTTTTTGATAATGAAGAAAAAAAAATAAGAGATTTAGATCAAGTTTCTTATAGATTACTTGCTTTAATTTTTTATTCTTGTATATATTTTAGTATGTTATTAGGTTTTATTAGTAAAGAAGAAAGTTTAGAGTATTTACCTCATGAAAGTACTGGATTATTTGAAATTATGTTTAAAACTTATTTATATTTAGAAAAAGCATTAAAAGCAAAAGGAATTCATGAAATTCAAATATTTTTAAATATGATTTATAATAGTTTAAGTGATTGTTTATATAAATGTCCTTTGATTAATACTGTTGAAATTAGGAATAATGTAGAAAAAAAAGTAAATGAAATTGTAAATAATTGTATTAATGGATATGAAGAATATAAAAAGAAATATATTGACACTAATATTAAAATAAATCAAATTGATTTTCATTCATTGAGAAGTATTATTCAAGAATCTATTAATCCTTCACTTTATAATGAAAATTCTTATCCTTTATTTAGATTTTTCATTGTTCCAAAATATCCAAATAAACGTCAATTAATAGAACAATTAAATTTAATTCAAAATTATGAACAACAATATCCAATTATATCAAGTTATTTAAATGATAATGGTGAAATAGAAGCATTACAAAATATAATAAAAATAAATCCATTTGCAAATTCAATGATAGAAAAATATACATATAAAATAACAAGAGATAAAGGAAAAGAAATAAAAATCCAAGATGCATTAACAAATGAAATATTAAGAAAACAATTTAATCAATTTAAAGAAGGATGGAATAATTTTTGTGATTTTATAAAAAGAAAACAAAAAAATATTGAATTAAAAGATAAATATTTACTTCAATATAAATGTCGTCCTCCAATGGAAATAAAATATATAAAAGAAGATGATCCAATTGCATATGCATTAAATGATGATGGGGAATATTTATATGGAATGTATTTAGCTGCAGCATATCAAAAATTTATAAATTGGCAAAATACATTTTTAAATAATATAATTGGTAATATTAGTCAAAGTGGAATTTTACATTATTTTAAAGATCAATTAGAAAAAGAAATTTATGCACAAGATTCAACAAATGCAGAAGTTGTTTCATTAAATTTAGATTCTGGTTTTTCTTTATATAATACATTTGAAGAAATTATAATTGCATTTTCAAGAAGAAATTGTTTTGAAAAAGATTTTACTATTAATTATTCTAATTATAAAAATATTCAATATGATTATAATTTAATAGAAGAAGAATTAGGTAAAATTATTTTACCAGGGAAAAAATTATTTAAAAATGAAACACAAAGATTTGTTACTTATGGATTTGAAGGATATAGAGGAGGAAATTCAACTGTAATACAAGATTTTATTATGAAATATATTCAAAATCCTCTTTCAAAAAATGAAAGGAAAATATTATTTGATTATACTAATGAAAAAAAAATTAATTATAATGAATTTATGTTTTCTTTACAATTATTAATTTTTTATTTAAAAAATGAAAATTATCAAAGTGATTTTTCAATTAATGAAGCAATAAAAAAAACACCTGAATTTGTTAAAATAAATGATGATTGCAAAGAATTTTTTGAAGAACATAATGATTTTAAATTAAATATTTTAATATCAATTTTTGAATATATTGAATTATTATGTTATGAATATATTATTGAAAATGTAAATGAAGAATATAAAAAAAAAATAGAAAATAGTGAAGTAAATAAAATATTAAATTATTTTGAAAATGGAGAAAAAAAATTAATTGATAAAAAATTATTAGCAACAACAGTAAGAAGATTAATTTCTAGATTTTTAAGTGGAAAAAGAGGAGAAAATGAAATAAAAGAAGATGAAAATTTATTATATTTCCTTCAAGCAAAAGAAGAATTTTGGAATAAAGAAATATTTAATAATCCTGAATTTGATAATGAATTTGAAAATATGATAAGTGCTTTTGAAGTTAAAGTTAATGAAGCAATTCATTTTTATGAGGTTTTAGGTGGAGATAAAGAATTATTAGGAGATAAAAAAGAATTTGAAAAAAATGAAGATGATGATAAAAATAAAGATAATAATATTGATTATGAATTACTTAAAAAAAAAAAAAAATAATTTTATAATTAAATATTTAATTTAAATAAAATTATATTTTTGAAAAATAAATTTAATAAATATTAGAAAGTTTTATTTACATATTTTATTATTTTTTTTTGAAAAAAATATAATATAAAAAATATTAATATTTAACTCTTTATTATTCCACATCTTAAATTACTTTCATACTTTTTTACTTTTCTTTCTATTTCTTCATTTTTTTGAATTATTTCTTCACTTGCTTTTATTCTTTCTATTCCATATGATTTTTCTAATTTTTTTTTCTCATTTTGTGTTTTTATATTTTTTAAATTTTGCTTTCTTAATTCTTCTTTTTCTTTTTCTTTTAATATTAAACCTTCTAAATCTTTATTTAATTCTTTTTTAAATTGATTTACTTTTTTTTTTATTTCTTCTTCCTTTAATTTTCTAAATTTTTTTTTATCATTTCCATCACAACTTCTTTTACTCTGATTATTTTCAAAACTATTATCTATATTTTCATTACTATCAATACTTATATTATTTTTTTGATTAAAAAAATTCCTAATATTTATTTTATCATTTAAATTTTTTTTATTATCAATAGAAGTTAAATAAAATGAAAATTGATTTGGACTATGATTTATAACATTCATAGATATATTAGTATTATCATTATAATTTCTAATAATATTATCATTTTTTTTAATTTTTTTTTGAAAATTTATATGACTCTTATTAGTTTCTCTTGACTGAGAAATACTATTATTAATATTTAATAAGTTTGATTGACTTAATGATCTTAATTTTTTTAAATTATTTGATCTATAACTATCTATCAATTCATTTATTTTTTCATTATCTGGAAACATTTTTCTTATAATTTTAACACTTCTATTAGTTAAACCTTTATTTGAAAAAAGTGATTGTAATTTTTGATTATATAAATATTTTTTTCTACTTAATTCTTTTTGAATTTTTTTCTTTTTTTCTATTATTTTTAATTTCATTAATTTAAATTCATTTAATCTTTCACTTTTTTGTAGAAGACTTTTATACAATTTATTTCTATTATTTTCTTTTAATCTTGCAATTATTTTTACTCTTTCTTCTCTTATTATTCTGTATTCTTGAATTTCTTCTGCTTTTAATAAATTTTCATAACTTCTTTTTCTTTGAAAATTTAATGTATTTTCTTCTCTTTTATTTATTAATTTTAATATTTTTTCTTTTTTTTCTTTTTCTAATCTTTCATTTCTTCTTAAAGTTTCTTTTATATGTTCTTCTTTTTCTAAATTTTCTTTTAATTTTCTTTCATTTTCTATTTTTTGCTTTTTTTCAATTTCTTCTTTTTTTATTTGAATTTGTTTTTGTTTTTCATTAAAATCATTTATTTTTTTCTTTTCTAACTCTTGATTTCTTAATAAAACTTCTTGAATTTCTTGTGCTTTTTTTTTTGACAATTCCTTTTCTTTTAATATTTCTTTCATTCTTAATTCTTCAAATTCTTTTTTTTTTATTTCATTTTTTTTTTGTTTTTCTTCATATTGTTCTTGAATTTGTTTTATTTGTTTTTGTAAATTTAATTTTTTTTTTTCAATTAATTCTTTTTTTTCAAGTGATTTTTTAAAATTTTCAACTGATTTCATTATTCTTTTTTTTTCTATTATTTTTTGTCTTTCTTGTTCTTTTAATTCTAATTCTTGTTGTCTTTTATATAATTTTATTCTATTATCTTCTAAAATTTTATTAATCTTTTCATTAAATTTAATTCTCCTTTCTTCTTCTTCTTTTTGTTTTTTTGCATTTTGAATTAATCTTAATTTTTCTTTTTCTTGTTCTTCTTTTAATTTTCTTAATTCTTCTTCATATTTTTCTTTATCTTTTAATTGCCTAATTTTATTATCTTCTTCTTCTTTTTCTTTTTTTTCTTTTTCTTTCTGCATTTTTTTCTTATTTTCAATTAATCTTTTCTTTTGTAATTCTTGTTGAAACAATTCTTTTTTTTCATTTTGTATTTTTATTTTTTCTTCAGAATCTTGTTTAATAAGTTCTCTTTGAATTTCATGTTGTACCATATTAATTAAATCTAATTCACTTTTGGCCTTCATTCTTTCAAAAGACTTTAAATTATTTTTAATGGCAGTACTTTTAATATCATTATTTATAAAATTATTAATTAAAAGTTTTGAGACATTTGAAAATTTTTCTACTTCATTTTCATTATTATTTTCACATAACTTTTTATATGATTCTTTTACTTCTTCTATTTTTTTTTTACGCTGATTTTCATAAAAATTATATCTCATTTCTTGAATTTCAGGATTTAATGGAATTATTTCTGTGTGTTTTTTCTTAAAATGATTAAAATCATAATATATTAAATCATCTAATATATAACCTAATTCCTTTATTGATTTTAAACTTCTTGGGGAATTAATTCTATTTTCTGGGACTGGGTTATTTTCAAAATCTAATATTGTTATTATTTTTTTTTTTGATGTTGACTTATTTAATTTATTATTTTCTTCATTATTATTTTTATTTGTTTTATTTTCTTTTATTTCATTTTCAGACATAATTATTTTTTCTAAAATTAAAAAAATTATTAAAAAATATATATAATTTAATAAATATTATTTAATAAGAAATTTAATATATGATATAAAAAATAATTTTTATTATTTAATTTTATTCAATTATAGATTCATAATTATTTAACTCATTTATTTTAAAAATTACAAAACCTTTTACATAAATTAAAAAAATCAATATAATAATAAAAAATTATTTATGTTAAATCAAAAAAATGAAGAAAAGGAAACAACTATATCTTCAACTGAAACAAAAAAAAATCGTTTAATATTAGATTTACAAATATTATCATCTTTAAATAATAAATCAACAGAACAATTTAATCAATATATAAGTCTTAAAAGTTCAACTGATACAGATACAGAAAAATCAAAAAGAAAACAAACAAATTCAGTTTTTTCTTCTTTAAAAGAAAATTTAGAATATGAACAAAATTATCAAATTTTAAATGAAAATAATAATCAAATAAATATTTTAGGAAATAATTATACAAATTTTACTTATTATAAAGAACCAATCAATTTTGAAAATAATAATTATAGTAGATATAATTCAGCTATGTCATTTAAAAATATAAATGTTCCTGAATTATATAAAACAAATGAAAGTTATTATATTAATTTTTTACAACCTATTAATCATGATACAAATGAATTTATTACTCAAAAAAGAAATTCTGATTTATTTTTTTATAATTCTTTTCCATTTTTTGATAATATTGATAATTGTCAAAAAAATATTTCAGATAATAATAATATTAAAAAAAACAAAAATATTAAATTGAATAATGAAAAAAATATTGTTTTATTTAAAACAAAAAAAGGAAAGAAAACAAATAATAAATTTTCAATAAATTCAGGAAGAAAAAATAATAAGATATATAAATGCGAACATTTAGGTTGTGAAGGAACTTTTTGTACAAAAAAATTATTATTAGCTCATCATAAAAAGTTTAATCCTCAATGTCAAAGTGATACTGTTTTAATTTTAGAATTAATAAAAAATATGAAAATGATTATTAAAAATTATAATTTAAAAAATAATATAGAAAATTTAAAAGAAAAATATAATAATATTATGAAAAATATTTCTTTAGAAGAACATGTTCAATTAATATCTGGATTGTCATTTGATTAAATTATTTTGTAAATATTTCCAATATATATTTAATGTAAAGATTTTAGTGTATTTAATAAATTTTCCTTATAATATAAATTAAATAATTATAAAAGAAATATTTAATTTCTTTTATTTTTTTATAACAAAAAATATAAAAAAAATGAATTCAGATATAATTTCAAATAACGAAATTTCTTCATATAAATTATGTGAAAGATGTAAGAGAAATCAAGCAATATTAAATTGTCCTCAATGTTCTCCTTTTCATGATTTTTGTAATAGTTGTGATACTGCAGTTCATTCATTCCCAACAAAAACAAATCATATAAGAAATCCTATAAATTCATTAAATAATAAAAATCCTATTGAAAATATTATTAATAATAATCTAAATAATTTAAATAATAATCCAATTGATAATTCTACAAATTATTTTTCACATTCTAATTTAAATTCTGATAATAATTTAAAAGATCAATCATATAAATTAAATCAAGTACAACTTTCACCAAATAATATTATGAATAATAATACTAATAATCCTTTGTTTTATTTACCATCTAATAATTTAAATTATATTGATCAACCTAATAGAATTAGATCAAATGATTTTAAACAAACTTTTACAAAAGATTATGTAACTGAATTAAATAATATTCATTTAAAAGAAAAAAATGAATTATTATTTAAAATTTCTTCTCTTGAAAATCAATTAGAAAGATTAAAGAATTCTTTTGGAGAACATATTAATAAATTACAAAGTAGTGTTGATGATAGTAATAGAGAATCAAATAAAAAATTAAAACAAAT
>JAEEGL012597061.1_pt1 | contig 32794 bp, 23 predicted proteins | sample 9134231 | NCBI WGS metagenome assembly JAEEGL01 (sample SAMN16246548, study PRJNA631951) | gut metagenome | biome: gut microbiome; feature: rumen; material: fiber-attached | host: Bos | place: Iran: Karaj | collected 2018-10
ATCCTTATGGCCACGATGAACATCCAGTCGCTGCTCGACTATTTCAACACCATTCTCGGTCTGCTCTCTGGTGCTGTAGGTGCCCTGTTCATCATGGGCATCTTCTTCCCGCGTATCGGTGCCCGCGCAGCCTTCGTAGGGTTTGTGGCAGGAACGCTAACGGTGTTCTGGATGAACTTCTGCACCACGGCCAACTTCCTGCTCTTTGGCTTCACCGCTATCGTTGTCAGCACCCTCGTTGCACTGCTTCTCTCGCTCGTTTGGCCCGAACGTCGCCCCTTGAAGGGCTTCACTTGGAAGACGTTGGAATAGTTTTTCGCATTTTTATAGTTGAAGATCGGTATTTGCTGCCACCTCTTTCGCTTTGCTACAGAACCGCAATGCCTTGTCAGTCAATAGGTTCAATGCAAACGGAAGAGGTGGCAGTACCTTACTCAACATCTCCTTACTCCTTTACTGCCAAACAAAGCAATGCTTTCTACATCATGGAGCATTGCTTTCTACAATATAAAGCTATGCTTTATAGGGGTATAGAGCTATGCTTTGAAGCCTTAAAAGCATTGCTCTGTAAGTGACAAAGCAATGAGATGTAGCCTGCAAAGCAATGCTCTTTAGGTAAAGGATCAATGCTTCGTCGTCAATAAGGCATTGAGGTGGAGGGCATTAAGCAATGCTTTTGGTGCTAAGCAGGTTCTCGGCACCAAAAGAAGGTCATAATTATGATACTCTCAAAGGATTAAAAAAGAAGCACCTATTGACCTCAACGGGTGGAAACACGGCCGTAGCCAACGAGGCGATCGGTGCGCTCGCCAATGCCACGATAGTAGACCAAGGCTTGGTAGACGTTCTCCGTCTGATAGAAACAGCCCTCGGTGGGGAACGGCTCCAGCGTGCCATCATCGCGCATAAGGAGGTATTGGTACGAGTAATAGCCTTGCTTCAGGGGTATGACAGCCTCATAGGCATGGCGCTCAGGATTGTACTCCATGGTATATTCCGGCAAGAAACGGTCGTTGGTCCAATTGCCGTTCAGGTAGACTGTGCCCTCAACCTCGGGCGATGGCAATGTGAAGTGGGCAAGCATGTACTCGCTGGTGCGGTCAATCTCGAAGTTATCGCTGTTGCGAATGAGGAAGGCACCGTTGGCATCCTCGTCGTAGACGTAGCTGGGGCGTGGTTCGTCGGGCCAGACATAGGCGTGATAGGCCTGCCCGTCCCAATGGACTGACTCCAGTCCCATGGTGGTATGGGTGACGTCGAGCATCTCGAACTTGCGGTATTCGTTGCCTCCGGCAAAAATCAGGTCGCTGCAATGCTGCCAACGCAGGCCGTCGGACATGGCAAACTGGGGCGTCGGGCTCCACACGGCATTGTCCCACCGCCCATTCTGCATGACCACGATCTTCAGTTGTCGTTGTTGGTCGGTGACGAGCAGTTTGCCGTAACTCAGTTGCATTTCCACTTGTTGGTGGGCATTGTTGATGTCGATGTCTGTGTTGGTGGTGACGCCCATGGCGACTCCCATTAGCGGTTCCACCATCATGAAGCAAACGCGCAAAACGGGTTCATCGTCGTCGTCCTCGTCGTAGATGGTTACCTGGTAGTTGCCACTTAGCTTCATACGGCACTGGGCATTGGGTAGTTTCAGTCGGTAGTGGGTGTAGAGCACGTTGGTGTTGAGCGATTCTTCCAGGTCGTCGATGGGCTGTCCGTCGTTGAAACCGGCAATATAATCGCTGACGAAGATGTCCTCCGAAACGGTCCAGTCGGCCTCGCAGTGTTCCACCTTATAGACATAGCGGTGGTATTCGTGGGTAAGGTCGTCGAAGTCGATGCTCAATCGTTCGCCACTGCCCATGGTAAGCACTGGCAACGACATCCAGTCGCCACCGGCCACTACCTGTAGTGATGCGATGCGATCGCTGAGCACCTCGTGGCGTTGTGCCTCAGCCTGAGTCTTGCCCAACAACAGCATGCCCATCAGCAGCAACATCTGCAATACTCTCATACTATCTTTTCTCAACTGCATACGCTATTCTTTATTCAGCCCAACATTTGAGGAGGGTGGGGGAGGCAACCTCCATTATTTTACCTGATTACGCAGCATGTCGGTCACGCCATCGATAATCTTTTCCAGTGCGTCGCTCGTAGTGCTGTCGGTGCGCTCGCCTATTTGCTTTTTCACGATGCGCCCTACCGAACCGATGAGTTCTTCCTGGATGTCGTCTATCAGATCGGCATTGGGGCGAGTTGCCGTCGTGTCGTTACCAATGTTGGCAGACGGGGCAGGTTCAAAACCCGATAGGGGATTGTGCTCATCGATGTAGCGTGAGATATCGTCCTCGTTCATGGTGAAGACATGTCCCAGCGCACCATAGGAGATGTTCTTGTCCTTGCCTCCGGTGTTGATGGTGCACTTTGAATAGACGTAGTAGTTGTGGAAGTCCACCATCTCTTCAAGCACGCGGTCGAGAATCTGGTCGGTCAGAAGGTGGCGAACCATGCCGACACCCACGCCAAACAGGTTGGCATTCTTGGCTTGTTGCTTCTCCAAAGCAAGCGAAATCTTCTCGCGGATGCGGTCTTTGTGATCTTGTTTGGATGGGCATGACACTGCCATTGCAACTGCCAGACATACAAGGAGTCCCAAGAATGCAATGAAGAGTCGCTTCAAGCATGACGAACCCTTGGCAGGACGCTCTGTAGCAAGGGGTGAAGCCTCATTTGGAAGGGGTTCTGCTTCGACGGGTGTGCCCTCGGGCAGAGGAGGTGGTGTCGACGTGTCCTTCGTGTTGAAGAGGAAGTTGCGAAGTTCCTCCACTTTCCATGCCGGCGTCCAGTCGGTCATACCTTCAGCCCACACCAAAGTTTCACTGCCGATGCCCTTGTCTTTCAGTTCATAGATGCTGAAGGGGCCGGCCTGTTTGTTGTTTTCTACAATAAAGTATTTCATATTGTTGATTGTTTGTTTCGGTTTTAGTGTTCTGCTTTAGCTTGAGTCTCTTCGTCGTAGTACTTGTCGAACTCGGCCTTCAGTGCGTTTACGTCGGCAATGATAGCGCGTATCTGCTTGAGGTACTGTTCGTTGGGCGAGTTGGGAATCCAGAGGGTGATGTAGCCATGGGTCGAATATTTGCTCAGCATATGCTCATGGAACCGCTGCCAGTGCTCCTCGCGTGTCTTCTCGGGATAGTTTTCGAGTCCAAACTGTACCGTGCGGCGGAACACCACCTCGGGCAACAGGTCGCGATCGGCCTCGGCCACGATTTTTCCATAAATGCTTCGCGGTGCATGGCTCAACGATGCGCGGTGATCCTCAATAGCTTCGCGCATGACACGCATTTGGTCGGCACTGAACCATCGGCGTAGTCGCTGGTCAGCGGCCAGAATCTTGCCGCCTGTGATGTGATGGATAGCGCGTGGGCCGCTCATTCCGATGTCGTGATAGGCCGCCACGGTGTATGCCATGTTCATGTCGACGCCTGTCTGACGTGCCAGTTTCAGGCTGCGCTCAATGACGCGCTGGACGTGGGCAAGTCCATGACTGCGCCCGAAGTCAACATATTTTGGCAGGATGTTGGTTTCAACAAACTGCATCAGGTCGAGACTCACGTTGGTTTCCATTGGCGATAGCTGCAAATAATTTTCTGCAAATGTAATAGAATAGCGTGAAACAAGCAAAAGATTATAGTTAAAAAGTCGAAAACAGTTAAAAAAGACTAAAGCAGACTCCCTTTCGAAGAAAAACTTTTGTCCTTCAGTCTTCATCTCTCATCTTTTTTGTACCTTTGCAGCCGCTATTACGAGATAGTAGCATGAAATTCAATAATTTAACAAACAAAACAACAAAAAAATGGCAACAAAAATCAGATTGCAGCGCGGTGGTCGCAAAGGCTACGCCGTTTATCGTATCGTGATCGCTGACGCTCGTGCACCACGTGATGGTCGTTTCACTGAGAAGATTGGTATGTACAATCCTAATACCAATCCCGCTACCGTAGATTTGAATTTCGAGCGTGCCCTCTACTGGGTAGAGGTTGGCGCTCAGCCCACCGACACCGTTCGCAACATCCTCAGTCGTGAGGGCGTATACCTGATGAAGCACCTCCGTGGTGGTGTGAAGAAGGGCGCTTTCGACGAGGCTGCATGTCAGGCAAAGTTCGACGCTTGGAAGCAGGCAAAGGAGAATGGTCTTGAGGCTGTCCGTCAGGGCGAGGCCAAGGCCAAGAAAGAAGCTGCCGCCAAGAGTCTTGAAGCTGAGAAGCAGGTGAACGAGGCTATCGCTAAGAAGGTGGCCGAGAAGAAGGCTGCTGCCGCTGTGGCAGAGGCTGAGGCACAGGCTGCTCCCGCAGGGGAAGCTCCCGCCGAGGCATAAAGAAGCTGGAAGCTATGGCTGATGGCTGCATCACCTCTGTGGTGAGAACGGCTACAGCATGAAACGATGGGAATGTTGCGACAATGTTCGTGACATTCTTTTTTTTGAGTATTGAATAAGGTTACGGCCCGCTTTGCATTGCAAAACGAGCCGTAAATTATGTTCTCCACATCAGGATATATGCCTTAGAAGGGCAGGTCGTCGGCACTATCACCTTCGGCAGGAGCCGGAGCTGGTGGGAATGGTGCTGCAGGCTGAGCAGCTGGAGCGTTCCCCGCAACGGGAGCCTGTGTAAACGGTGCAGGCTGAGCAGGCGGAACTGTGCCATACTGAGCAGGATCTACCTGGCGTACGTCATAGGCACGGATGCTGTTGAACCAACGGCCATTATATTCATGGGCATCAATATCGAATGAGACGAGCACCTCTTGGCCTACCTGAACGTTGAAACGAGCCAAACGATCAGAACCAAACACAGAGAAAACCATCTTTTTCGGATATTGCTCGTGAGTTTCTATTACATAATCTTTCGCTTTCCATTCTCCTCTTGCCGATGTACCACTTCTCTCGGGAGTCTCAGCAATCACTCTTCCTTGTAATTCCATATATTTTCCTATTTGTAAAAAATGTTGTTTTTGTTGAATTCGCTTGCGAAATTACTAAAATTGTTCTAAATCGAGAAACTTTTTCGGCTATTTTTTTGTTTTGACCAATTGATTTTTGTAATTTTGTCGAATATTAGCGAAATAATAACAACAAAACCGTATACCAATGAGATTTACATTATCAAGCACTGCCCTGAGCAGCCGTCTACAGACCTTGGCACGAGTCATCAATAGCAAGAACTCTCTGCCTATCCTCGACAGTTTTCTGTTCGAAGTAAGAAACCAGCAGCTCTTCATTACAGCCAGCGACAGCGAGAACGTCATGCGTTCGGTACTGGCACTCGACGAAGTTGATGGCGAAGGTAGTTTTGCCGTTCCCAACCGCAAACTGCTCGACACCATGAAGGAATTGCCTGAGCAGCCCCTTACCTTCGAGGTGAACACAGAGAACTACACCATCAAGATTCTGTATCAGAATGGTCTGTATAACTTCACCGCTCAGAACGCCGACGAATATCCCCGCACACAGCAGATGCCCGATGGCGCTACTGTCATCACCATCAATTCGTCGGTACTGGCCGACAACATCTCGCGTTCGCTGTTTGCAACGGCACAGGACGAGCTGCGTCCCGTGATGAATGGCATCTATTTCGACCTCACGCAGGACTGCCTGAACGTGGTTGCCAGCGATGGTCACAAGCTGGTGCGCAACAAGGACTACGCTATCAAGAGCGAAGCTCCCGCAGCATTCATCCTTCCGAAGAAGCCGGCTACGTTGCTGAAGAACGTATTGGGCAAGGATGGTGGCGACGTTGTCATCAAGTTCGACGACCGCTCTGCTGAAATCAGCTTTGCCGACGGTGTGCTTACCTGCCGCCTCATCGAGGGCCGTTATCCCAACTACAACTCGGTGATACCTCAGAACAACCCCAACCAATTGACCATTGACCGTCGCTCGTTCATCGGTGCACTGAAGCGTGTGCTTCCCTTCGCCAGCGAGAGCAGTCAGCTCGTACGCCTCCGCCTGGATGCAGGTAGGTTGGAAGTATCGTCGGAAGACATCGACTTCGCCACCAGCGCCAAGGAAGTCGTCAACTGCGAGTATACAGGTCAGTCAATGAGCATCGGCTTCAAGGGTACCTCGCTCTCGGAAATCCTGAACAATCTGCAGAGCGAAGAAGTACAGATGGAACTTGCCGATCCTAGTCGTGCAGGCCTCATCATCCCCGTCACGCAGCCTGAGAACGAGGATGTGCTCATGCTGATCATGCCCATGCTGCTCAACGACTGATCCCCATCATGATGCAACTCAATCTGACTAAGCCCCTCGTTGTCTTCGACTTGGAGACAACGGGGCTTGATCTTGTTAAAGACAGGATCATTCAAATCTCATATATCAAGGTCTATCCCGACGGGAAAGAAGAACGGCAGAACATCTACGTCAATCCCATGTGCACCATTCCCGATGAAGTGGTGCAGCTCACTGGCATAACCAACGAAGATGTAGCCAGTGCTCCCACCTTCAAGGAACTGGCTCCGCGACTGAACGAGGCTTTCGACGGTTGTGACTTCGCCGGATTCAATAGCAATCACTTCGATGTGCCGATGTTGGCTGAGGAGTTCCTGCGTGCAGGTATTGACTTCGACTTTGGCAAGTGCAACCTCGTCGATGTGCAGACCATCTTCCACAAGATGGAGCGTCGTAATTTGGCTGCCGCCTACAAGTTCTACTGTGGACGAAAGATGGAGGATGACTTCGAAGCCCATCGTGCTGACCAAGATACCGAAGCCACCTATCGTGTGCTTATGGGCGAACTTGAGCGCTATGCACCTGGCGTGCAGGAAGAACCTGACCGCGTGCTTCATAACGACATGAGTGAACTGGCTGCTTTCTCGAAGACTAATGACAACGTTGACTTTGCCGGACGAATCGTCTGGCGTACGTTGACCGATGCAAAGGGCAACGTGCTCCTCGATGAGGAAGGCAAGCTGCGCCGACAGGAATATTTCAACTTCGGCAAGTACAAGGGACAGGCCGTCGTCGACGTGCTCAATCGTGATCCCGGCTACTATAACTGGATCATGACGAGCGACTTCACGGGCAATACAAAGCAGGTGCTCACCCGCATCCGGCTGAAGAATTTCGGTAAGAGTTGACCAATATATAATTAAGGTTACTGACAAATGAAGAAACTGAGAACGTTCGTGTTGATGGTCGCGCTGCTCTGCACAGGGCAAATGATGGCCCAGGAACTGCAGGCCAAGGTGAACATCAACCACAACCAGATACAAGGTACCGACGTGAGCGTGTTTGAGAGTCTGCAACAGACGCTCGAACAGTTCATCAACGATCGGCAGTGGACCAACCTGCAGTTCCAAAAGAACGAGCGTATCGTATGCAACTTCAATGTCACAGTGACTAAATACGACAAGGACAACAACCTCTTTACCTGTACTGCCCTCATCCAGGCTAACCGGCCTGTCTACAATTCGGCTTACACCACTACGCTCTATAACAACCGCGATGCTGACTTCAACTTTGCATTCAGTCAGTTCGATCAACTGGAGTTCAACGAGGAAACCATTGATAACCAGCTGACGGCACTCATTGCCTACTATGCATTCCTCATCATAGGACTCGACCTCGACAGTTTCTCACCTATGGGAGGTGAGGACGTGCTGCAGCGCTGCATGAACTTGGCCAACAACGCCCAGAACTTGAGTTTCACAGGATGGAAGGCCTTCGACAACGACCGTAACCGCTTTGCCATCATCAACGACTATCTGGATGGTGCCATGAAACCGTTCCGCCAGTTGCAGTATGATTACTATCGGTTAGGTCTCGACGAGATGGCGAACAATGCTGAACGCGGACGTACAGCCATCACGACAGCCCTTCAGGAGCAGCTGAAGAAGTGCCATGAGGACAAGCCGCTGAGCATGCTTCCCCAGATATGGACCGACTACAAGCGCGATGAGCTGGCCAATATCTACAAAGGTAAGGGCACTCAGAAAGAGAAAGAAAGCGTTTACGACATCCTTTTCGGCATCAATGCCAGCCAGAACAACGCCTGGGAGAAAATCAAGGAATAGCCTTGCTACGACAACATCATGCTGAAACAACTATACATCAAGAACTTTACGCTTATTGAGGAACTCGATATTGCCTTCCAACCAGGGTTCTCGGTCATTACGGGTGAGACCGGTGCGGGCAAAAGTATCATCCTCGGTGCTTTGGGGTTGCTGCTTGGCAACCGTGCCGACGTAAGGCAACTACGTGCTGGTGCCGACCGCTGTATTGTAGAAGCCCATTTCGACCTGAAGCGCTACGATTTCAAACCTTTCTTCATCGAACATGACCTTGACTACGACGAGAGCGATTGCATCGTGCGTCGTGAGATCACGGCAAGTGGCAAGAGTCGTGCATTCATCAACGACAGTCCCGTCACCTTGGTACAGATGCGCGAGTTAGGTGACCGTCTCATTGACATACACAGCCAGCATCAAAACCTGCTGCTGCGCAAAGAGGACTTCCAACTGAGCGTAGTTGATATCATAGCCGGCAACGATGATCCGCGAAAGGCTTATGGCGATGCCTTCAAAGCCTACATACAGGCCCGTCATCAATTGGAACAGTTGCGGCAATCGTTGCAGGAGAGTCGCGACAACGAGGACTTTTTGCGTTTCCAACAGAAAGAACTCAGCGAGGCACGCCTGACTGCTGGTGAGCAGGAAGAACTCGAACAACAGAGCGAACTGATGAGCCATGCAGAGGAAATCAAGTCATCGCTCTACGAGGCTGACTGTCTGCTGACGGCTGAGAATACAGGAATTGTGCAGCAACTACGTACATTTAGCAGTCAGATGCGTTCACTTGAGCGTATCTTCCCAGCTATGAGCGAACTCGCAGAACGTGCGGACTCAGCATTCATCGAACTGAAAGACATCAGTGAGGAGATTGCCGATAAGCTTGAACAGACCGACTTCGATCCACGTCAACTTGATGAAGTGAACAGCCGGCTTGACCTCATCTATACCTTGCAGCAGAAGTTCCACGTGAGCAGTATTGACGAACTGCTACAGCAACTCGACAACATAAACCACCAGCTGTCGCAGATTGACAATAGTGATGAGGAACTCCAACAGCAAGAGGCTCGAGTGGAAGAACTCCGTCAGAAATGTGAACAGCTGGCAAAGAAGCTTACGACCACTCGCGAAAAGGCTGCCAAGAAGATTGAGAAGGAGATGCACACTCGTCTGGTTCCGCTGGGAATACCCAATGTACGTTTCGAAGTGTCGCTCGGAACCAAACCCCTCTCTGCCGATGGCATCGACACTGTCGCGTTCCTGTTCAGTGCCAATAAGAGTACGGCTCTCATGCCTGTCAGTGAGGTTGCATCGGGTGGTGAGATAGCCCGTGTCATGCTTTCGCTGAAAGCCATGATCAGTGGTGCTGTCAAGCTGCCAACCATCGTGTTCGACGAAATAGACACTGGCGTCAGTGGTCGTGTTGCCGAGCAGATGGCTGAGATTATGCGCGAGATGGGAGCCGTCGACCGGCAGGTCATCAGCATCACCCACTTGCCGCAGATTGCTGCCTTGGGCACTACACACTACCGTGTCAGCAAGGAAGAGAGTCCTTCAGGCACGATCAGCCACATGCAGCAGTTGGATGATAACGAGCGTGTCCGCGAAATTGCCCAAATGCTCAGTGGAAGCAACATCACCGAGGCTGCTATTGACAACGCCAAGGAGTTGCTCAAAGTTAAATGACTCAACAACAATGAAACGTGAAATTATCAGAATGAAAAGAAACATATTGCTCGCCATCGGCATCATGATGGCAACCATCACCTTTGCTCAACCCGCTGCCATACAGAAGGCAGGACGGTCTGTCTTCACGCTGACCACTTTTGGTGCTGACGGAGCATTGCTGGCCTCCACCCATGGCTTCTTCACCAGCACAGATGGTCAGGCCGTGAGCTCATGGAAACCATTTGTTGGGGCAGCTCGCGCCGTTGCCATCGATGCAGATGGTCAGCAGCATGAAGTCGAGGCCATCTATGGAGCCAACGAGCTGTACGATGTATGTCGTTTCCGTGTTGGTGGTACTACGACGGCCGCACCATTGGCAAAGTCAAAGGCGGCCAACGGGCAGAAGGTGTGGTTGGTTGGCTATTCGCTGAAGAAGGCTCCCAGCAAGCAATACGACGTGAAGAGTGTGGAAACCTTTATGGAACAATATGGCTACTACATCCTTAACGGAAAGGCGGCAGAAAACAATGCCGATTGCCCCGTGGTCAACCAGAATGGCGAGGTGATAGGTCTGTGCCAGCTGGCTAAGACAGCTGATGAGGCACACGTTGTGGATGCACGCTTTGCCAACAGCTTCGTCACACGTGGACTGAGCATCAACGACGCCGTGTTGCGCCAGACTGATATTCGTGTTGCATTGCCTGACGAGATCAACGAGGCCCGCCTTACCTTGATGATGGCTGGCGAGAAGAACGACTCTGCGGCCTATGCGGGCTACGTTGCCGACTTCATCAACCAGTTCCCCACCGCCATCGACGGCTATACGGCACGTGCCCAGCAACAACTTGGCCAACGCCGCTATGCCGATGTCGATGCTACTATGGCCGAAGCCATCAGTCGTTGTGCTGCTAAGGATGAGGCCCATTCGGCTTACTCCACGCTTATCTACCAGAAAGAACTCTACCTTGCCGACAGCACCTACACGGCATGGAGCCTGCAGCGTGCTCTTGACGAGGCTAACACGGCCTATGGCATCAACCCGCAGCCTATCTATCAGCATCAGCAGGCACAGATTATCTATGCCTTGGGCAACTATGAAGAAGCTTACAAACGGTTCATGGAACTTACCAAGTCGAGCATTCGCAATGGTGAATTGTTCTACGAGGCTGCTCAGAGCCGCACGCATCTGGGAGCTACCACCGACGAGGTGATCAGCTTGCTCGATAGTGCTATTGCAGTGAACCCAGATAAAAGCATTTCTGCACCTTATTATTTAGCACGCGGGCGCATGTATGATCAGGCAGAACAAGTTCGCAAGGCCATTGCCGACTACAACAAGTATGATACGCTGATGTTGGGACGTGGCAGTGCCGACTTCTACTATATCAAGTTCAAAGCTGAGTCGCGCGTACGACAATTCCAGCAGGCACTCAACGATATAGCCCACGCTATTGTGCTCGACCGCTTGGAGCCTACCTACTATGCCGAGATGGCTGCGCTACAGTTGCGCGTCAATCAGCTCGAAGATGCCATTCGAACAGCCGACTTAGGCATCCAGTTGGAGCCCGAATATGCCGATCTCTACATCGTAAAGGGAATCGCTCATGGTGAGCTGAAACAGGTCGCTGAGGCTCAACAAGCCCTAACAAAAGCCAAAGAGTTGGGTGATGAACGCGCCGACGGCTTATTGGAAAAATACAAAAAGTGAAGAAAAAGTTTTTGTATCTACAATCTTTTTTGTAATTTTGCAGGCGCTTAGCGTTATGTCGCCATTTGTGCACCTGCGCCAAGAGTGTTGGTTCCGTAGCTCAGTTGGATAGAGCAACAGCCTTCTAAGCTGTGGGCCTTGGGTTCGAATCCCAACGGAATCACCAATCAAGTCAATGAAGTAACGTGAGAGAGTTTCCTAACAAGGGAGCTCTCTCTTTTTCTTTCCCCGACCAAAACGCACTGGTCCTTTGGTTCGAATCCCAACGGAATCACCAATCAAGTCAATGAAGTAACGTGAGAGAGTTTCCTAACAAGGGAGCTCTCTTTTTCTTTCCCCGACCAAAACGCACTGGTCCTTGGGTTCGAATCCCAACGGAATCACCTGGAAGAGAGTTCCTGCAATAGGAGCTCTCTTTATCATTCCCCGACCAAAACGCACTGGTCTTTGGGTTCGAATCCCAACGAATCACTAAGTCAAGCCAACGAAATCACGAAACAAAGCATCGCTTTATAAGTTAAGCCCCATAGCTTCGTACGATAAGGAGCTATGCTTTGTAGGGGTATAGAGCAATGCTTTAGGACCGTAAAAGCATTGCTTTGTAAGCTATAAAGCAATGAGATATAACCTGCAAAGCAATGAGATATAACCTGCAAAGCATTGTTTTATTGCATCAAAACGTTTTGCTTTTCATGAAAAAAGTGTACCTTTGCAATCTGAAAAATCAAGAATTAAGTAGTTATAATGATTAAAAGGCTTTTAGTAAAATATTGGTGGGCGTTTCCAATTCTGTTAGCATTGTCAATGCTAGCTTTAATTGTATTATTCACTAAAACGCCGTCTATATTAGAAACAATTATTGGAGTCTTATTTCTTTTAGTTATTATAGCATTACTGACTTCATGGGTATTATTGCTTATAAATAAACAATGGTTAGAGGTCCTTTTATCTTTTATCGTATCCGTTGTCGTGGGTTGTATTCTATGGATACCTCTTATTTTAAGCGCAATGTCAGGTCCTGATGGATTCGGCAAGGATCGCCCCATTCCAGAAGGACTTGAATACAACTTGCCTTTGTCTTTAGAATCCGATACGGTTGAAGTTGTTGATAGTTTGGACAATAAAACATTTTTGCAGATTTGGAACGATTTTCAAGGTGGTTTGTATAAATATGACTTTTATTATGGCAGTTTAGGACCAGGTGAAGTGTTTCTCCGCTGTTTCGAAGTCACAAGTAACATACCTCTTTCAGAAGACAGGCTTATTGAACAAAGCCGAGTGAAAATCTCTCCCCAGAAGCAGTTCGGGAAGGTTGTGAATAAGCAGTCGTTTACTATCTATGAAGGAGACTGGGAAGATTATTATGCTACCCGTATAGAAGTATGGTTCAGAAGTGCCGAAACCAAGAAAGAAAGCAAACTCATGGAAAAAGTCTATCGCGTTGAAGGATGGATGAGATAATCAAGTAAATTCCAATTTTATGATTGAAAAAAGCGAGGCCATCAGGCTTCGCTTTTTCTGTGGTGACTATTGGGAGGTGTTATTTCTTGTGCTATCTCAGCTTCTTAATAACCGGCAGGAGCAGGCCCTCCATGACGGCGTAACCCGCATCGTTGGGATGAACGCCTGGCTTGTCCTGGGCATAGGCGGGGTTCATCTCGGTGCCATCAGCTGTTACAAGGGCACTGAAGTAGTCGACATAAGGAATTCTGTTGGCCTTAGCCCATGCCTCGACGCGTGCATTGAGATGCCGGATTTTCTGCATGGCATTAGTGATAGAAGGTCTCCAACCGAAGCCTGAAGCAGGCAGGCAACTGGTCAGGATGACCTTTATCTTGTGTTGGCGTGCCAGTTCAATCATGGTAAGCACGTTGCCGAAGGTCAGGTCTTCGTCGTAGGGGCCTGTGTTTTCGGCAATATCGTTGGTGCCATAGTTGATGACGACGATGCGTGGCTGCAGGTTGATGACGTCTTCACGGAAGCGAAGCAGGAATTGATAGCTGGTTTGTCCGCTGATGCCGCGGCCAATGAGGGCGTTCTCTTGGAAGAAGTCCTTGCGCATGCTGGCCCAGTTGTCGGTGATGGAGTTGCCCATGAGCACGACACGCTTCTCGCCCTTGGCAGGCAATCCCAGTTCCTTGTTTTGCTGGGCATAGCGGTTCCAGTTGGCAAAGTCGTGCTTCTGTGCCCATGATGTGTGAATACCCATTAGAAGAAACAGCATTATGAGTGTTGTCCTTGATGCCTTTGTAAAGTCTTTAGTGCTCATTTGTTTGTGTGGATGGTTGTTGATTGAAATAGAAAATCCCTCTCAAGACTCTGCTGAAAGAGCACCTGAGAGGGACTGTTGTTAGTGGCCTTTACGCGATGTCCTGAAGAATCTCACTGAGTGTGGGATGGATATGGACGATGTCGCGCAACTGTTGGAGCGTGGTATCGCGGCACATCAGAGCCGAGATTTCCTGAACAAGGTCGGCAGCATGGGCACCGAGGATGTGGCAACCGATGATTCGGTCATCGGCATCGGTCAGCAACTTCACCAAACCTTCCGTGGCATTCATGGCAAGTGCCTTGCCGTTGGAACGGTAGTAGCCTTTGTGGCAGGTGTAGTCGCGGCCCTCTGCTTTCAACTGATCCTCCGTAGGTCCAACACTGGCAGCCTCGGGATTGGTGAAGACTGCTGCAGGCATAATGTCCAGGCGGATGTCGTCGGCACGGCCGATGATGCGGTTCACCACCCGTCGGCCTTGCATCGTGGCAGCATGGGCAAGCAGCTGGCGGCCGTTGACGTCGCCAATGGCAAAGACGTGTGTGGCAGTAGCCTCGTGGCCCTCAACCATCTCCACCTCGAAGGTATCGGGATTGACCTTGATGCCTGCACGGTCGTAGGCTATGCCAGCACGGTCGAGGTTCAGGTTCTCGATGTTTGGCGTACGGCCAGTGGCCACCAATATCACATCAGCCTCGACGCTTTCCTCCTTACCCTTACGCTCGAATGTCACCTTTCGGCCATCGACTTGCTTCACACCGGCACCCATGAAGAACTTCACACCGCGTTTCTCGAGTTGCTTGCGCAGTCGTTTGGCGATGTCGCTGTCCATGGCAGGCAGACATTCCTTCAGGTATTCAACCACTGTCACCTCGCTACCAAAGCTGGCGAACACGCTGGCAAACTCCATGCCGATGACTCCTGCACCAATGATGCATAGCGTCTTGGGAACTTCCTGAATGTCAAGCAGCTCAGTGGATGTGATGCAACAAGGTCCCGTAATGCCTGGAATAGGCAGGATCTTTGTGCGTGAACCAGTAGCGATGATGATGTTGTCGGCCTCATACTGCTGAACGATGGTTTCGGGTTCGCCCCATTCTTCGTCGTCGGCGGTAGGCATCTTCGTGCTCACCACCTCAACGGTCTGTTCATCTATGAAGTGAGCATGACCATGAACGAACGTGATGCCCGGCTGCTTCATGAGCAGTTCGACACCCGAACGCAGTTGTTCCACTATCTCCTGCTTGCGCTCGAAGACTTTGGTGAAGTCAAGAGGCTGGCCGGCTTCGACCAGTTCGGCATCATGGCAGAAGGCCTTCGTTGGGATGCATCCGCAGTTCAGGCAGGTTCCGCCGGCGAAAGCACTCTCTACGATGACTACTTGCAAGCCGTTCTTGGCAGCATACTCAGCAGCACGATAGCCTCCAGGGCCGCTGCCGATGATTAACAAATCGGTTTTCTGTGACATAACGATGACATTAAGCTTGTTGATCGTTGACGAGTTGGCGGTATGTAACAATGGGATGCTTGGCAGCCAGCACATCGTCGACACGTCCAATGGGCGTGTTGTGCGGTGCTGTCTTTACCAGATCAGGATCGTTCTTGGCTTCCTCAGCAATGCGACGCATCACGTCGATGAAGGCATCGAGCGTCTCTTTCGACTCGTTCTCGGTAGGCTCAATCATCAGGCTCTCGTGGAATAGCAACGGGAAGTAGATGGTTGGAGCGTGGTAACCGTAGTCAAGCAGACGCTTGGCAACGTCCATCGTGGTGACGCCTGTGGACTTGTCCTTCAGACCATCGAAAACAAACTCGTGCTTGCAGAGTCCGTCGATGGGCAGTTCATAGACATCCTTGAGAGCCTCTTTGATATAAGTGGCATTGAGCGTAGCCAACGGGCCTACCATCTTGATGTTCTCACGACCCAGCGAGAGAATGTAGGTGTAGGCTTTCAGCATGACGCCGAAGTTGCCGAAGAAGTTGCCGATGCTGCCGAGTGACTTCTCATAGTCGCCTGTCTCAACATGGAACATCACGCCATTCTCCTCGTCCTCCTGCATGACGACACGTGGGGTGGGGAGGAACTGCTCGAGTCCTTCACGCACACCGACGGGACCACTACCTGGACCACCACCACCATGAGGGGTGGAGAATGTCTTGTGCAGGTTGATGTGGCAGACATCGAAGCCCATGTCGCCAGGACGGCAGGCACCAAGCATGGGGTTCAGGTTGGCACCGTCGTAGTACATCAAACCGCCGCAGTCGTGCACGAGTTTGGTGATTTCGGGGATGGAATGCTCGAAGATACCCAGCGTGTTGGGATTGGTCATCATCATGGCTGCCACCTCTTCGCCACATTCAGCAATCAGGCGCTTCAGGTCGTCCACGTCGACAGTGCCATCGGCGAGGCTCTTTACCTCGACGACATTCAGTCCGCAGACAGCTGCCGAGGCAGGGTTGGTGCCATGGGCAGAGTCGGGAATGAGCACCTTCGTACGCTTCTCGTCGCCACGGCTCATGTGATAGGCACGGATGACCATCAGACCTGTGAGCTCGCCATGTGCACCGGCACAAGGGTTAAGCGTGAACTCGCTGAGGCCAGTTAGTTCGGCCAGCGACTCTTGCAGCACGTAGTAGAGCTCAAGGGCATGCTGACATGTATCGGCATGCTGCAGGGGATGAAGTCCTGCAAAGGTCTTCATGGCCGCGATTTCCTCGTTGATGATGGGGTTATACTTCATCGTACACGAGCCGAGAGGATAGAAGCCGTCGTTCACACCGAAGTTGTTGTGACTCAGGTTTGTGTAGTGGCGCACCACAGTCAGCTCGTCACACTCAGGCAACTCAGCTTCCTTTGCACGGCACAAGGCGGCAGGCAGTTCACTCGTAGAATGCTGATAGTTTGTTTTAGGCAGCGAGTAGCCGCGACGTCCGGTTTTCGAGAGCTCGAAAATCAGGTTTCCATAGAGTTTGTTGTTCATGCCTTGTCCTCCTTCATTCGTTTGATGATGTTGACTAAGTCGTTCATTTCGTCCATCGTGCGCTGTTCGGTGACAGCCAGCATTAGTGTGTTGTCGTCGATCTTCACGCCAGCGGCAATATTCCAATCTGCACAGGTCTCAAGGATTTCGTGTGCTGTCAGATCGTCGAAGGTGACGCAGAACTCGTTGAAGAACGGCTGATTGTAAGTGAGGTGGCAAAGCCCTGTGGCAGTGAGTTCGTCGCAGAGATAGTGGGCTGCAGCATACGACTGCTCAGCGACTTCGCGCAATCCCTGTCGTCCCATCACCGAGAGGTAGATGGTCACGTAGAGTGCCATAAGGCTTTGGTTGGAACAGATGTTGGATGTAGCCTTCTGTCGGCGGATGTGTTGTTCACGTGCCTGCAGCGTCAGCACGAAAGCACGCTGTCCGCGATTGTCCTGTGTCATACCGACAATGCGGCCTGGCATCTTGCGGATGAGTTTCTCGGTGCAGCACATATAGCCTACGCCAGGGCCACCGAACGTCATCGGAATGCCCAATGACTGTCCGTCGCCAACGGCAATGTCAGCACCCCATTCGGCTGGAGTCTTCAGGATGGCAAGGTCGGCAACAATGCTGTTGATGATGAACAGGGCCTTCTGCTCGTGAGCAGCATCAGCGAAGCCAGTAAAGTCCTCGATGATACCGAAGTAGTTGGGTGTCTGGACAACCACACCAGCCACACCGCCTTCAGCGAGTTTCTTCTGCAGGTCGTCGCGGTCGGTGACTCCGTCTTTCTTAGCTACCATCACGATATCGATGCCGTGGAACTTGGCATACGTGTTGATGACGCGCACCGTCTTCGGGTCCACTGTTTCCGATACGAGCACCTTCGTGGCTTTCTTGGCGTTGGCAAATGCCATCATCACTGCCTCGGCTGTAGCCGTGGCACCATCGTACATCGATGCATTCGAGATGTCCATGCCTGTAAGCTCGGTCATCATCGACTGGTATTCGAAGATGTAGTGGAGTGTTCCTTGCGAGATCTCGGCCTGATACGGTGTGTAGGAGGTCAGGAACTCAGAGCGTTCAATCAGATTCTGAACCACAGAGGGAGCATAGTGGTCGTAGATGCCAGCACCGGCAAAGCAGGTGAGTGGCTCGTTGAGCTCGGCCATGGAGTTGAAGAGCTGGCGGAGTTCAATTTCCGACTGGGCCTCGGGTAGATTGTATTCCTTGCGGAAGCGAATGCTCTCAGGCACGTCGGCATAGAGGTCGTCGAGCGACTTCACGCCCGACTTCTCGAGCATCTGCTGCAGGTCTTCGTCGGTATGTGGAAAAAACTTGTAGTTCATTTTGTGGGATGATTAAAAAAGTGAAGGAAGTTAAAGAGGTCGTGGCAGCCAAAGAACCTTCCGTGGAGGCTTGGGCGTTGCTCCTGACTTCCTTAACTTCCCGTGAATTACTTACTTACAGATAGCCTCGTAAGCTGCTGCATCCATGAGGTTGTCGAGCTCGGCCTTATCGGAGAGCTGCACCTTGATGATCCAGTTTTCGAAAGCATCCTGATTGATGAGCTCAGGCTCGTCCTCGAGGGCTTCGTTCACTTCGACAACTGTTCCGCTGACGGGTGAGATGAGGTCGCTGGCCGCCTTCACGCTCTCAACGGCACCAAACTCCTCGCCTGCAGTCACGTCATCGTCCACGTCGGGCATGTCCACGTAGACGACGTTGCCCAGTGCATGCTGAGCAAAGTCAGTGATACCAACATAGCCGAAGTCGCCTTCGACGCGTACATACTCATGAGACTCGCTGTAGTAGAGTCCTTCAATTACTTTTGCCATAATCCTTGATAGTTTTTTGAATGTTTATGTTTATTGTTTTTGTTCTCTTAATCCTTCTTGTAGTGCTTGTCGTAGAAACGCTTCTTAACCACCACACCCGGGAAGGTCTTCTTGCGGATTTGTACTTCCAACTCCGTGCCAAGCTTGGCGTGAGGAGTCTCGACGAGAGCCATGCAAACACTCTTGTCAACCGACAAGCAGTGGTAGCCCGTGGTTACCTCACCCACTTGCACGCCGTCCTTCAGCACGGCATAGCCATGGCGGGGAATAGCCTTGTCTTTCAGCTCAATGCCGATGACGCGCTTGCTCACACCATTGGCTTTCTGCTCGGCGAGGGCTTCCTTGCCGATGAACTCAGGCTTGTCGAGCTTGCAGAACATGGAGAGACCTGCCATGACGGGCGAGATTTCGGCTGATAGCTCATCGCCATAGAGGGGCAGACCCACCTCGAAACGAAGGGTGTCGCGGCAGCCCAGTCCACAGGGCTTACAGCGTCCGCTTGCCATGAGCTTGTCCCACTGGTTGCGGATGAAGTAGTGCGAACCGTAGATCTCGAAGCCATCCTCACCTGTATAACCTGTGCGGCTGATGATGATCTGCTCGCCGTCCACGTCCATCTTCTTGGCAGTGTAGAACTTCAGGTCCTTGCAGGCCAGTCCAAGTACCTCCTCACAAACGGCTTCGGCCTCAGGTCCCTGAACAGCCAGCTGTCCGTAGTATTCAGACTGGTGCTCGAAGTTCACGTTGAAACCTTCGAGTTGCTGTTGCATCCACTCCACATCCTTGTCGATGTTGGCAGCGTTGATGACGAGGAAGAATTCTTCAGCAGCCATCTTATAGACAAGCAGGTCGTCGACAGTACCTCCGTCGGGATAGCACATCATGCCGTAGAACACTTGTCCGTCGGCAGCACCTCTGACGTCGTTGGTGAAAATATGGTTGACGTAGCGCTCGGCATCAGGACCTGAGATGAGCACTTCGCCCATGTGGCTGACGTCGAACACGCCGCATGCTTGGCGCACGGCTTGGTGCTCGTCGGTAATGTTCGTGTACTGAATAGGCATGATGTAGCCGGCGAACGGCGACATCAGGGCACCCATTGCGACATGTTTGTCATAGAGACAGGTTTTCTTTTCTTCCATAGGTTTAAAGTTTATAGGGTTTGTTATTGATGATCAACTGTACGAAATCCTCCTTGCGGAGATTCATGATGATATTGTCAAGCCTGTCAGGCAGGGCTTCCTCAATATCTTTTTGGCGGAGTGGTACGCCCCGCAGGGGTTTCAATACTTGGTTGTCGAGGTCGCCCACGAGGAAATAGTCACCCACGAGATTGATGTTGCGAATGACGTTTCCCTTCACTTCCATGCGGACCTCCAGTTCGCCTACACCTTCGATACGATTCCGGTGGATGGTTGAGTAGGCGGGGTTGCGACCATAGATGAAGGCATCGCTCAGGTATTCCTCTTCGATGGCTTCAATGGCAGCGATGTCGTCGCTGTTCAACAGTATTTCTTCCTGGCAAAGGTTGCGGCGCACGAAGTCCTTGAATTCATCGATCGACAGGCCGATGTAGTCCTTCAAGAGGGCGATGTGCTGGCGTACGCTCTTCACGCCCTTGCTCACCAGTTTCTCGTCGCTTGGGGTGATGGCACCAACCATGTTTTCCATGCAGGTGTCGTAGAGCATGGTGCCATGAACGATGCTGTGTCCCGGGATGTGGTAGAACGCATTGCCAGAAACCTTCCTTAGTTCCATCTCGCCGGTATCGGGGTTGTTGCCTGTGGCAATGAGGATGTCGTTGCGACGGCTTGAGCGTGCGTCAACTCCCAGTTTGCACAGCATGAGCGCCACCAGGTTGATGTAGCGGTTGAAGGTGAAGTTCACTTGTTCATCTTGCGTGATGTACGAGAACATGATGTTCGACATGTCGGCATAGACACAGCCTCCACCACTTTTGCGGCGATAGACCTCAATGCCATGCCGGCTGCAATAGTCCAGGTTGACCTCAGCTTCGATGAGCTGATTGCGCCCGAAGATGACACTCGGCTTGACTTGCCACATGAAAAAACAGTCGTCACCTGTGTTTAGATGGCGGGCTGTATACTCTTCCATGGCAAGATAGAAGCTCAGTCGCCTCGCTTCGCTCGTGGGGAGCGCAATGTAGATCATTGTCAGTTTTCAGGTATTTCTACGACATGTTCTCTTTCTTCGTCTGCAAATTTACGAATTATTCAGCGAATAAAAAAACTTTAGCCATCTTTTTTACGATGGCTAAATATTAAATAATGTTGCTTCAGAAAAAAGTGAGCACGTCGTCAGGTATGGCGCAATCCTTTACTGGCTGAGCAGGAATGACTTGAAGGCCTCGTAGTCGTTGCTCAAGCCTACGCTTTGCTTGGTTCCTTTCATGAAGGCCTCGAGGCGTTCGGGAATGGGGAGGTCGATGCCAAGCACTTCGTCGACGGTCTGCTTGAACTTGGCAGGATGGGCCGTTTCGCAGAAGATGCCTGTCTCGTCGGGCTTCAACAGCTCCTTTAATGCCCTGTAGCCGCATGCTCCGTGGGGGTCGAGGACGTAGTTCGTTTCTCGGAAGCATTGGCGCATGGTTTCGCGAATCTGGTCGTTGTTGTAGGTAGCTCCACAGATGAGGCTTGTCACCTGCTGGTGAGTCTCTTCAGGAGTGAGGTGTCCGTGTTGCGAGTAGAGGTCGATGATGCGGGCAAAGTTGCTGGGATCGCCCACGTCCATGGCGTTGGCCAATGTCTGAACGGATGGCTTCGGCGAATAGACGCCCGTGAGAAGGTAGTTGTAGAAAATGTCGTTGGCGTTGTTGGCAGCAATAAATCGCTCGACGGGCAGACCCATTTGGTGGGCAAAAAGGGCTGCACAGATGTTGCCAAAGTTGCCACTTGGCACGCAAATGCATAGCTTTTCGGGCCTTGGCGATTGCTTCATGGCTTGAGCCACGGCATTGAAGTAATAGAAAGCCTGGGGCAGGAAACGGGCCACGTTGATGCTGTTGGCTGACGTCAGGAGCATGTGCTGGTTCAGCTCGGCATCCATGAAGGCACTTTTCACCAGTCGCTGGCAGTCGTCGAAAACGCCGTCAACCTCGATGGCGGTGATGTTTCGTCCAAGTGTGGTGAACTGGCATTCCTGAATCTGGCTTACTTTTCCTTTGGGGTAGAGCACATAGACGTGAATGCCTTCCACGCCAAGAAAACCATTGGCCACCGCCGAACCCGTATCGCCACTTGTGGCCACGAGCACGTTGACGGTGCGTCCTGCATCTTGTTTCTCATCTTTGGCGATGAAATATTGCAGCAGTCGGGCCATGAATCGTGCACCAACGTCCTTGAATGCCAGCGTAGGTCCATGGAAGAGTTCCAGTGAGTAGATGTTGTCGTCGACGTGAACAAGTGGGGTGTCGAACGCGAGAGTATCGCAGACGATACGTCTCAGGGCTTCAGCCTCGACATCCTCGCCAAAGAAGGCATCGGCAACGGTGCATGCAATCTGCTGGAACGACATCTCCGGCATCTGTTCGAAGAACTCCTGAGGCAGTCGTTTGATATGCTCAGGCATGTAGAGTCCCCGGTCTTCAGCGAGTCCTTTGACGACGGCTTTCTGCAATGTGGCCAGCGGAGCCTGGTCTTGTGTGGAATAGTATTTCATGTGGTCTATAACTTCTTTATATTCAATTGTTTTAGATAAATATGCTGTTGCTATACTTTCATCAGCGTTTCCATGAACTGTTGCAGCCTAAGGAGTCCGTAGCCGCCCCTGACGCATGCCACCTCGTCGTAGCACGTAACGTCGTCGGGGGTGATGCCTTTGTAATATATCAGGAAAGGCACAGGCTCATTGACGTGGGTACGTACTTCAATAGGTGTTGGATGGTCGGGCAGGACAGCAATGCAGACGGGCTCCTCCCATTTGCTGAGTTCCTCGTAGATGGGTCCGACAATACGGCTGTCGAGGTTCTCGATGGTGCGCAGTTTCAACTGCAGGTCGCCATCGTGTCCAGCCTCGTCGCTGGCTTCGACGTGCAGAAAGACGAAGTCGTCGGTCCGCAGCGCATCGATGGCAGCCTGAGCCTTGCCTTCGTAGTTGGTGTCGGCCAAACCCGTAGCCCCTTCCACGATGATCTTGCGCAGTCCGGCGTAGTAGCCAATGCCTCGAATCAGGTCAACGGCCGAGATGACGGCACCGCTCTTCACCTGTGGGAACATCTGCATGAGCGTCTTCATTTGCGGGCGATAGCCACCTCCCCACGGCCAGATGCTATTGGCCTGTCGTTCGCCACGCTCGGCGCGGGCTTTGTTGAAGGGATGTGCGGCCAGCAACTGTTGCGACTTCACGATGAGCATGGTCAGCAGTTCAGCCGTTTCTTCGGGCGATAGCCTGCCTGGCTCCTCAGGACCCTGTTCGGCCACGGGCAACAACTCTTGCCATTGCTCGTCGGGATGGTCATGGGGTGGGGCAAAGGCGACGTACTTGCTACCACCGCGGACGATGAGCAGGTGGCGATACTGAATGCCCCTGATGAAGCAGACACGGTCTTTTCCAAAACGGCTGACGATGTCCGCATCGTTGCTCAGGTGCTGGTTCAGGTACTCAATCAGCACACCACCGTCCTCCGTTTCCAGGTTTCCGCCGTTGTGCGTGATGATTTTTCCGTCGGCAACGCTGATGATGTTGCAACGCAGGGCCAGGTCATCAGGGCGCATGTCGTAGCCAATGGAAGCCGCCTCAAGTGGTCCCCGGCCTTCATAGACCTTGTTAAGGTCGTAGCCCAGAATGGCTGTGTTGGCCACTTCCGAGCCTGGTTGGAACCCAACGGGAATGGTGATGAGTCGGCCTGTGCGGCCTTGTCGGGCCAGCATGTCCATGTAGGGTGTGTTGGCGTGTTGCAGCAGCGTCTTCCCTCCCAATCGTTCCACGGGGTGATCGGCCATGCCGTCGCCCAATATAATAAGGTGTTTCATACCGTAGGCTGTGTTGTTGAAGGTTCGACGGAATCAGATGTTGGCTATCGACATGATGTTGGCAAACACGCCTGCAGCCGTCACGCTGGCACCAGCACCATAGCCCTGGATGAGCATGGGGAACTCCTTGTAGCGTTCGGTGGTCAGCATGACGATGTTGTTCGAGCCTTGCAGGTTGTAGAACGGATGTCCCTGAGCCACCTCCTGCAGGCCGACGCGCGTCTTGCCACCCTCCATCGTAGCCACAAAGCGCCAGTGCTTGCCTTCGGCTTCCAGTTGTTGGCGACGACGTTCGAAGTCGGCATCCAGCTCGGGCAACCTGCGCCAGAACTCCTCAACAGGACCTTCAAAGTACTCATCGGGCACGAAGAGTTGTTTCTCTACGTCTTCCTGTTCCACCTGATAGCCAGCCTCACGCGTCAGGATGACCAGTTTCCTCACGACATCTGTGCCGCTGAGGTCGATGCGCGGGTCGGGTTCGCTGTAGCCTTGCTCCTTGGCCATGCGTACAGTTTGAGAGAAAGGAACGTCGGCCGAGAGTGCGTTGAAGATGAAGTTCAGCGTTCCGGAGAGGATGGCTTCAATCTTCAGGATCTTGTCGCCCGAATTGCGCAGGTCGTTGATGGTTCCGATAATGGGCAGTCCGGCACCTACATTTGTCTCGAAGCGGAACTTCACTCCACGTTCCATGGCCGTTTGCTTCAGCAGCAGGTAGTTATCGTAGGCTGATGAAGCGGCTATCTTGTTGGCTGTGATGACGTTGATGTTGTTCTTCAGGAAGTCGTGGTAGAGCATGGAAATCTCCTTGCTGGCGGTACAATCGACGAAGACCGAGTTGAAGATGTTCATCCCGATGACGTTGTCGCGCAGTTTCTGTGCGTTGCTGGGTTCCGAGGCCTGCAGTTGCTGGCGATAGTTGGTCAGGTCGAGTCCGTCGCGCGAGTAGATGGCGCACTTTGAACTGGCTATGCCCACCACGTTCAGTTTCAGTCGCGAGTGTTCCTTCAGTTCTTCGTATTGCGATCGAATCTGTTCAATGAGCTTGCTGCCAACGGTGCCTACGCCACAGATGAAAAGGTTCAGCACCTTGTACTCCGACAGGAAGAACGAGTCGTGGAGTACGTTGAGCGACTTGCGCAGCAGGGCCTCCTTGACGACAAACGATATGTTGGTCTCCGATGCACCCTGGGCACAGGCTATCACGGAGATGCCGCTTCGGCCAAGGGTTCCGAACAGCTTACCGGCTATGCCTGGCGTGTGCTTCATGTTTTCGCCGACGATGGCTATGGTGGCAAGTCCACTTTCGACAATCATCGGGAACATGGCACCTGTACTGATTTCCTTTGCAAACTCCTCGTTGAGCACGCGTGCTGCATCTTCAGCGTCCTCCTGGCGGACACCAATACTCGTGGAGTTCTCCGACGAAGCCTGGCTGACCATGAACACCGAGATGCCTTTGCTTGCCAAGGTGGTGAAGATGCGGCGGTTGACACCGATGACGCCCACCATCGAAAGTCCCGTCACGGTGATGAGGGCGGTGCCCTTGATGCTCGAAATGCCCTTGATGGGCTTCTGGTCGTTGGTGATCTGCTGCTTGATGAGGGTGCCTGGGTGCTTCGGGTTCAGCGTGTTCTTCACACGGATGGGGATGTTCTTCACGCAGACGGGGTAGATGGTAGGCGGATAGACCACCTTCGCGCCGAAGTTGCACAGCTCCATGGCCTCCACATACGACAGCTCGTTGATGGTATAGGCCGTCTTGATGACACGTGGGTCGGCGGTCATGAAGCCATCCACGTCGGTCCATATCTCCAGCATTTCGGCATCGAGTGCTGCCGCGATGATGGCTGCCGTGTAGTCGCTACCGCCACGCCCCAGGTTGGTCGTTTCGCCCGTCTCGCGGTCGCGGCTGATGAAGCCAGGCACAATGCTGATGCGAGGCTGTCGGCTGAACGACTCGCGCACCAGCTTGTAGGTCAGTTCCGTGTCGAGCGAGTTCTTTCCGTTCTTGCGCTCGGTTCTGATGAAGTCGCGGGCATTCATGCGCACAGAGCCCTTGATGAGCGCCGTGACGATGTGCGAGCTGATGCGTTCGCCATAGCTGACGATGGCATCCTGTGTCTTGCGACTGAGGTCGTGCACCAGGTACACGCCGAACAGGATGGAGCGCAACTGATCGAACAGCGAGTCTACGGTGTAGACCAACTGCTCCAATTGGGTTGTATCTGTGATGATGGAGTCGATGAGCCGATGATGGCGATCTATAATATCCTGAAACTCAGTGCGCCACTTGTCGCTGCCTTTAAGTGCTGTCTGGGAAGTGTTGATCAGCTGGTCTGTAATGCCGCTCAGGGCACTCACCACTACGACAACGGGTCCATGCTTTGCTTCCTTCTCAACGATGTTTTTTACACTCAGAATGCTGTCAACGGAACCTACAGATGTTCCGCCAAATTTCAATACTTTCATTTGGTTGTTGGTGTTGGGTTTTACTATTACTGCTGCCCCCACACAACGGGGGAATCGCATAACTTGCCGACAAAGGTACGAATAAGTGAGCGAAAAACCAAATTTATTTGAGTTTTTCCGAACGAAAGTACTTTCGACCGAAGGTCAGAGGTACGAATAAGTGAGCGAAATGCAAAGCAAAAATGCTTTTTTTTGTAGAAAAGACCTCGGAGAGGTCCAAATATCAGAAACCCCAGGTCCACTGACCTGGGGATAAGCGAACTCACACAAGACCACGACTTCGGAGAAGTCGCCCCTAATGCTCTGTTTCTATTTCGTGCGACATCTTCGAAGTCGGCAACCCTCACCTGATTGCTCGCACCCCCAGGTCTACTGACCTGGGGTATCTGAAATTCGACCTCCTCGAGGTCGTTGTGGGCCGTGTCCCTACAAATCTCCTCCACCAAAAACTTCCCTCTCGAGAAGTTAAAGAAACTAAAGACGCTGACAGAGTGTGCGTTTTTTTGTACATTTGTGGCTGAATCAATTAGTTATCATGATGATGAACGAAAGAATGACACTGAAAACCATCAATAGAAGCATCGCTTTGGCGGTGTTCACCCTGCTCTTTGTGTCCACCACGGCCACGGCTCAGCAGAAGCGCGAGGTGTATGAGTTTACGGGCGAGATACCCGTCTACGTGGACTCCATCCAGGCTTCGCTCGCTTACCCCATGGCCTGGCGCAATCAGCCTGCAGGCACCTCACTGGCCGACTGGCGAAGTGCTGCCCGCCGTCTGGTGTTCTCGCTCATGGGACCTGAGCCGCCGCGTGCGCAAGGATGGGATGCCGAGGTGCTGGCCGAGGAGCAGCGCGAGGGCTACAAAGCGGTCCGTATGGCGTTCAATCTGTCGCGCTGGTACAGGGTGAAGGCCTATGTGCTGATACCCGATCACGCGGAGGGACAGCGGCTGCCAGCCGTCAACCTGTTGCACGACCATGGTGCACATTTATATATTGGTAAGGAGAAGATGATTCGGCCCTTTGCCGATGCACAGGAGGTGCTTGACGATGCCCGGGCGTGGGCCGACCAACTCTACGAAGGACAGTTCCTGGGCGATTATCTGGCGCAGCATGGCTACGTGGTGTTCTCCATCGATGCACCGCTGTGGGGCGAACGTGGGCGCAAGGAGGGTGTTGACCGCCAGAAATACGACCTGATAGCAGGCAACATGATGATGCTTGGCCGCAACCTTTGTGCACAGATGCACTACGACGACCTTCGCTCGACCGAGTTCCTGGCGCAGTTGCCCTATGTGGATGCCAGCCGCGTGGGGTGTGCAGGCTGTTCGATGGGAGGCTATCGGGCATGGATGCTCGCGGCCCTGAGCGACTACGTGAAGGCGGGTGCCGCCATCTGCTGGATGGTCACCACCGAGGCACAGCTCACCACTCGCTACGGCCGAAAGGAGAACGGCGGCTTTGCCAACTGCATCCCCCTGCTGCGCAACTTCATGGACTATCCCGACGTGGCCTCGCTGGCGGCTCCTAAGCCCATGCTGTTCGTCTCGGGCAGTCAGGACAAGCTGTTCCCCGTGCCTGGCGTGCGCCAAGCCTACGACGTGATGCAGGGCGTCTGGGGCAAGGACGGGGCATTGGTCACGGAGATTCTCGACCAGCCCCACGAGTGCAACCGCCAGAACCAGCAGGCCATCCTCGACTTCCTGAACCGACATCTCTGAGGATGGGGCGTGGCGGAGCGGGGAATGCCGATTCTTACAAATGACAGATGACAGTTAAAAAAACAGCACCCCCTATACCTCTGCTTGCATGCTTTGAGTAAGAAAATATAGAAGAATACTATATATTTATGAATAAATATAATAAATATAGTATATATATATAATATATATGTATAAATATAATAATATGATAAATAAATATTTAATAAATATATAATATTATTATAGTATTATTCTTATTATTATCATTATTATTACTATATTATTACTATTATTTACCTATTATTACTCATTCATTCTCTTCCTATTCTCCATCCAACCCTCTCACCATTCTCCGTCCACATTGCATGCATAGGCCTATTTTTAACTGTAATACTGTAAGTGTAAGAAATGAGAGAGAAAGAACTTAAAGAAATGCTTGAAAACGTTATTGTAAAGCGTTGACAATAAGCGAGTTACGTGTTTCTTGCTGTTCTTTGTTATTCTTTGCCGTAACGCCATGACAGGACCGTTGGACGCGCAAAAGAGTCCATTCGTCCATCAGATAGTCCTATTTTGAGGGTAATTTCTGGCAATTTCAGGCAATTACTTCCCGATAATCCTATTATTTCATCCTTTTGCGGGCCGGCACGTGTAGGGGCAGACCCCCGTGTCTGCCCGTGTTGATGTCATCCTTTTATTTGTCGCTCTTTTTTGTTTGAATACGGGCAGACACGGGAGTCTGCCCCTACGGCGGGATGCGATAATGGCGCGAGGGTGATGTTCCAAAAGTTACGTGGCTGTGCTGTTATGCCTGCAAAGCGGTGCTGCAGAGGTGCTGACGCTATGTTGTTATGCTGCCAGTGCAGTGCTTTTGTGCTGCCAGTGCAGTGCTTTTATGGCGGTAGGGCATTGCTCTATAGAGCACAGAAGCGTGCTCCATGAGGTACAAGAGCTATGCTTTATGGGGGGCAAGGCATCGCTTTGTGTCGAACGGCAGTGCACAAAAAATCAGCCACTGATACGATGTGTACCAATGGCTGATGGTCGTAGTTGTTTCAAAACTTGTTCAAAAAAACATTCAAGAGCAGCTTTCAAGGCACCTCTGCAAACTATTTCAAGGGCAACCCCACGGCAACTCTTCAGGAGCGTCCCTGGCCGTTTACAGCTGGCTCTCGGGGATGTTGAACGTGGTGGTTCTCATGTCGCCCGTCTGGATGCCTTGCTTGAGCCATCTCATGCGCTGAGCCGATGTGCCGTGGGTGAACGACTCGGGCTGCACGTAGCCCTGAGCCTTCTTCTGCAGGTAGTTGTCGCCAATCTTCTGTGCGCAGTCGATAGCCTCCTCGATGTCGCCTGGTTCCAACGACTGATACTCCTCGTTGTCGTAGTGAGCCCACACGCCGGCATAGTAGTCGGCCAGGAGTTCCAGGCGCACGCTGATCTTGTTGGCCGAAACCTTGTCGGTCTGGTTCATCTGCTGATGGGCCTTGCCCAGTATGCCCAGCAGGTTCTCCACGTGGTGGCCCACCTCATGGGCGATGACATAGGCATAGGAGAAGTCGCCGTCGGCACCCAGTTGCCTCTTCATGGTGGTGAAGAAGCTCAGGTCGATGTATAGTTTCTGGTCGCCAGAGCAATAGAACGGACCTACGGCCGACGAAGCGGTGCCGCACGCTGAGTTGACGCGGTTGGTGAAGAGCACCAGCGTCGGTGGCGTATACTTGCGTCCCATCTGCTGGAACACCTCGCTCCACACGTCTTCAGTGGCTCCCAGCACCTGGCGCGAGAACTTGGCCAGCTCCTGTTCTTCCTCGGTGAACTCGCGCTGACCCTCCATCTGCTCCTCTTGCACCTGGCCGAGGCCGCCCTGCTGGATCACGTTTCCTACTACGTCGCCCAGGTTGCCGCCGCTCAGCAGCGTAAACAGGGCAATCAAGACGAGGCCGCCCAAGCCGCCGATGCCGGCCTTGGTGACTGTCGACATGCCGCGACGATCCTCGACATTCTGACTTTCTCTTCTTCCGTCTAATCTCATGTTAATGTTTGTTTAAGTGAATATTATTGTCGGCAAAGATAATAAAAAACTTCTTTCCCGCCAAACTTTTACAGGCTCAACTTGCTCGGAGGCGATTATTTTTTCCTTACAAATAGAAAAATCTCAATGAATAGCGGCGAAACTCAATTTTTTTTTGTACTTTTGCAGGCTGAAATTGCAACAAGCGTAAAAAGATTAGCATTATGAATATTTCTTATCAATGGTTGAAAGAATACGTCGACTTCGACCTCACCCCCGAGGAAGTGGCTACTGCACTGACGTCGGTAGGACTTGAAGTTGGCGGCGTGGAAGAGGTGCAGAGCATCCGCGGTGGCCTGAAAGGGCTCTATGTTGGTCAGGTGTTGACCTGCGAGGACATCCCCGACACACATCTGCATCTGACCACTGTCGACCTGGGCAAGGCTGAGGGACCGCAGCAGATTGTCTGCGGAGCACCCAACGTGAAGGCTGGCCAAAAGGTGATTGTTGCCGACGTGGGCTGCGTGCTCTACGATGGCGACAAGGAGTTCCAGATCAAGCGTGCCAAGCTTCGCGGCCACGAGAGCCTGGGCATGATTTGTGCCGAGGACGAGATAGGCATCGGAAACAGCCACGACGGAATCATCGTGCTGCCCGACGACGCTGTGGTGGGAACGCCTGCAGCCGAGTACTACCACGTTGAGAGCGACTACGTCATCGAGATCGACATCACGGCCAACCGCTCCGATGCCCTTTCGCACTGGGGTGTTGCTCGCGACCTCTATGCATGGCTCTGCCAGAACGGCTACAAGACCAGCCTGCACCGCCCGACGTGCGACGAGTTCAAGGTCGACAACGAGGACCTGCCCATCGAGGTGGAGATTGAAAACCGCGAGGCCTGCAAGCGCTACGTCTGCCTGAGCATCACCGATTGCGATGTCAAGGAGAGCCCCGACTGGATGAAGAAGAAACTCAACGCCGTCGGCCTGCGCCCCATCAACAACATCGTCGACATCACCAACTACGTGATGATGGCCTATGGTCAGCCCATGCACTGCTTCGATGCCGACATGGTGAAGGGCCACAAGATTGTGGTGCGCACGCAGCCCGAAGGCACGAAGTTCGTCACCCTCGACGGCGAAGAGCACATACTGGGCGAGCACGACTTGTCCATCTGTAACGCCGAGGAACCCATGTGCATTGCCGGCATCTTCGGTGGCAAGGGCAGCGGCACCTACGAGACCACTCGCAACGTGGTGTTGGAGGCTGCCTACTTCCATCCCACGTGGATTCGCAAGAGTGCCCGTCGCCACGGATTGTCCACCGATGCCAGCTATCGCTTCGAGCGTGGCATCGACCCCAATGTCGCCATCTACGCCATGAAGCAGGCCGCCATCCTGTGCCGTGAGCTTGCTGGCGGTAAGGTTTCCATGCAGCTGAAGGATGTCTATCCCGAGCCCATGGAGAATGCACGTGTCGACTTGAAATATGACTATGTGCATGGCCTCATCGGCAAGGAAATCGGCAAGGACACCATCCGTCGCATCGTCGAGTCGCTGGAGATGAAGGTACTCGAGGAACGCGAGGACGGACTGCTGCTGGAGGTGCCTGCCTATCGTGTGGACGTACAGCGTCCCTGCGACGTGGTCGAGGACATCCTGCGCATCTATGGATATAATAATGTGGAGATACCCACGCAACTGAAGTCGTCGCTCACCGTGGCAGGTGAACAGGATAAGGACCATCGTCTGCAAAACCTTGTGTCTGAGCAACTTGTCGGAAGTGGATTCAACGAAATATTGAACAACTCGCTGACGAAGACTGCCTACTACGATGGCAGCATCAATGGCGGTCAAGAGTTGAATGCCTACACGCAGGAGACGACCGTGAAGGTAATGAACCCGCTCTCGGCCGACCTTGGCGTGATGCGCCAGTCGTTGCTGTTCGGTGGTCTGGAGAGCATCGTCCGTAATGCCAACAGAAAGAACGCCAACCTGCGCTTCTTCGAGTTCGGCAACTGCTACCACTTCAAACAGGCTGCTGCACCCGCTGAAGGCGACCAGCAGGAGGCTCCGCTGCCCATCAAGCAATACTCCGAGGAGATGCATCTCGCACTCTGGCTGACGGGTAAGCGCGTCGAGGGTAGCTGGATTCATGCCAACGAGGACACGTCGTTCTACGAGCTGAATGCATTTGTGCAGAATGTCTTTGCACGCCTTGGCCTGCCCATGGGTATGCTGGTCAGCGAGAAAACGCAGAACAACATCTTCCAGACGGGCCTCACGCTGAAGAACCGTGGTGGCAAGGTGGTGGCCGAACTGGGCATCGTCAGCCACAAACTGCAGAAGGCGTTCGGCATCCAGAACCCGGTCTATTATGCCGACCTGAACTGGGCAGCCCTGATGAAGGCCATCCGCAAGAACAAGGTCGAGTACAAGGAAATCTCGAAATATCCTGCCGTCAGCCGCGACTTGGCCCTGCTCATCGACAAGCAGGTGGAGTTTGCCCAGGTTGAGCAGATGGCCCGCCAGGCTGAGCGCAAGTTGCTGAAGCGCGTGGAACTCTTCGACGTCTATGAAGGCAAGAACCTGCCCGAGGGCAAGAAGAGCTATGCCGTGAACTTCATCCTGCAGGACGAGCAGAAGACCATGGGCGACAAGCAAATCGACGCCATCATGCAGAAGATCATCAGCACGCTCAAGCAAAAGCTGGGAGCAGAACTCCGTTGATTTCGGGATTTGCGGATTTACGATTTACGATTTGGTTAGCCCTGTCGTGAATACAGACTCTGTGAATAGGACCAGTGGAAGTGGTATCAATCGTAAATCGTAAATTAGTAAATCGTAAATTAGTAGAATCGTAAACATATAATTATGGGAAGAGCATTTGAATATCGTAAAGCTGCAAAGCTGAAGAGATGGGGCCACATGGCCAAGACATTCACCAAGATCGGAAAGCAGATCGCCATTGCCGTGAAGGCTGGCGGTCCGGAGCCCGACATGAATCCTGCACTCCGTGCCATCATTGCCAATGCAAAGCGCGAGAACATGCCGAAGGACAACATCGAGCGTGCCATCAAGAACGCCATGGGCAAGGACC
>JAEEGL010820300.1_pt1 | contig 32793 bp, 26 predicted proteins | sample 9134231 | NCBI WGS metagenome assembly JAEEGL01 (sample SAMN16246548, study PRJNA631951) | gut metagenome | biome: gut microbiome; feature: rumen; material: fiber-attached | host: Bos | place: Iran: Karaj | collected 2018-10
AGAAAGCCAATGTTAAGCCACATGATTGGCAATTGGACCTTCAAGTCAAAACGACGACGCGGCATTCCAGCGGCAAAGCCGCTCGACAAGCGCCGTGGTTCGTGGTCGCGCCGGTAGGCGCAAAAAGCGCAAGGCTTTCCATGTGCTCGACAGCGTTGCACGAATCGCGGTGGATATTCCAGCGCCCTGGCGTATTTCGTATCGCGGCAAAATATGCTATAATATCACCTTATCGCCTAAGTAGGGGCGAGAGGAGAACAATGGACAGCAATAAGAAGCGCTATCTTGGCATAGACATCGGCTCGACGACGTTCAAGGCGGTATTGGTCGCGGAGGACGGCAAGGTCGAGCGCACCGTCTACAAGCGTACGCAGCCGGTTGACGCAGGCAAGGTCGCCTGCACCGGTCGGTGTTCGGGTTGCGGCGCATGCGGCGGCGGCGCGTCTAAGCGGCTCGCCCTCGAGTTTCTGAAGGTCGCAGGCATACAGTCGTTCAAGGATGTCTCCGCCATCGTCGTCACGGGAAGCCAGATCGTCGAGGATACGCGCAAGTTCATTCCGTTCGACTTCCAGGTCAGCGAGGTGACGGCGCATGTCGCGGGCGCGAAGTTTCTGCATCCTGACGTGGACGCGATCATCGACTGCGGTGGCCAGGACTCCAAGTGCATGGTCTACAATCCGACCATGAAGCTCTGGACGTCGATGATGTCGGGCGTGTGCGCGGCGGGCACGGGGAGCTTTCTCGACTCGGTGGCCGCGAAGCTGGGCGTAAGGATAGAGGACGTCGCCGAGAAGGTCAACTACGACTCCACCACCGAGTTCAGCTCGGTGTGCGCGGTCCTTTCCGCGACGTCCATCAACAAGTTCAAGAACCGCGTGCCCGTCGGCGACCTTCTGGCCGGCGCGTGCAAGGCTCAGGCGAGGACGATTCTCAACTCCGTCGGGCAGCTGCTCCTCAACGCGCCGGGCCGCAAGATACTTTTCCAGGGCGGCGTGGCGTTCAACAGCGCCGTCGCGTACTTCCTCAAGAAGCTCACCGGCAGCGAAATCGTCATTCCGCAGTACCACGAGGTCATGGGCGCCCTCGGCGCCGCGGTGATCGCGCGGCAGCTTGACGATCTGAGGGCCAAGGGCGCGCTCGACCTCTCCAAGGTCGAATACGAGCCGACGCGCGGCAAGTCGGCGGTGCTGCGAATCAAGTCCACCAAGCGCGACTTCTTCTCGACCGACAAGTCGAAGCCCCTTGTGTGGCGCAACCTGTTCTTCCCGACCGAGATTCTCAACGCGATGGGCTGCCGCATCCGCACCCTGGAGACATACGCGGCGCTTTTCGGGCGCAAGGCGGACAAGGTGAAGGAGGCGCTCGGGCGTGCGGCGCAGAAGGGCTTCGACGGCCAGACGTGCTCGTTCCTCAGGATGCTGGAGGGCATGGAGCTGGAGAAGCCCGACTTCGTGGTCTCGACGATGCAGCCGTGCCAGCAGGCCGAGCGCGTGTTCGCCGACCTTGTGCGCGAGTACGGCATACCCGACCGCCTGTATTCCCTGCAGACGCCGGTCAACGCGCAGAGCCGGAAGGCGGAGGAGACGATCGCAGACGGGCTCGCCGAGGCCGTCTCGCTGATGGAGAAGGCGTTCGGCATGAAGCTGGACCCCGCCCGGCTCGAGCAGGCATGCGTCCTCTCGAACGAGGCCGCCGAGCTTGCGAAGAAGTGCGCGGAGCTGCGCTTCACGTCGCCGCCGCTCGTGCGCGGAGGCGAGGCGATCTACAACGCCGTCGTGTTCTCCCAGCTCTGGGGAACCCAGGACCTCGTCGACATCCAGCGCGCCTATCTCGAGGAGCTGCAGGCGAAGAAGGAGTGGGCGGAGAAGCGCTATACGATCGACAGCACGCACCGCCTGCTCTGGCTGCATCTGCCGCCTTTCTACGACACCAAGCACCTCGACTTCATCGAGAAGACGTGCAACGCGCCGATCATCTTCGAGGAGACGAACTTCGTCGGGTGGGAGCCGCTCGACCCGAAGGACCCGTACCGTTCGCTTGCGCGCAAGCTTCTGCAGTCCGGCTTCCTCGACCCTGCGCTTCGCGTGGAATACGTGAAGGGCGCCGTAGCGGCCGGAAAGTTCAACGGAGTCATCCTCTACACGCACGGGTTCGGCCGCTGCTCGCTCGCCGACCGCGCGTTCTCGAAGCTTCTGCGCGAGACGCTCGATTCAATCGGGTGTCCGCTGCTCACGCTGGAAGGGGACTGCATGGACGCGTCGATCGACCCGTGCTCGACAGTGACCAAGATATCGTCGTTCGTGGAGGCGCTCAACCTCAACAAGTACGGCAACATCTTCGGCAGGGCGAAAGCCGCCCCTGCGGAGAAGTGACGGCATGATGTCCGCCTGAGCCGAGGGGGCAGATGCCGCAGGAGCCCAGATTCGGTGTCGGGAGGGTGACGCGTTTCTACGTGCCGCTTCTTCTGCAGGCGATATCCCAGACCCTTGCGTATCCTCTTGTCGCCGGCATCGTGACCCACGGCGAGCACGGGGTCAACGCCCTGACTGCGTTCAGCCAGGGCCAGATGATAATGTTCGCCATCGGCTCTCTCGGCGGAGGGCTGGTGACGACGGGGCTCGTCTTCGCGAAGACGGCCCGCGGCTTCGCAGCGTTCAGGAGGCTGAACGTGCGGATGATGTCGGTGCTCGTGGCGATAGAGTGCCTGGCGTCGCTGCCTCCGTTCTCCGACTGGATATTCGGGGGGTTCTTCGGCATGACGCCGGAGCTTGCGGAGATATCGCGCGAGACGCTGCTCTACGGGTCCGTCATGAACGCCGGCTTCTTCGTGCGAAACGTCCCTCTTGTCGCGCTGTTCGATTCGCTCGAGAGCGGCAAGGCGAACAGGGCGACGTTCATGCGCATCATGCTGACCGCGGCGCTTTCGGTGGCGTTTCCGCATTTCGGGCTTGTCGGTCCAAGATGGGGGCTCTTCGCCCTGACGGTCGGAGTCTGGCTCGAAACCGGGCTTGGCTGGGTGTATTCGAGGCCGTACGCGCAGAAGATCGAGGCGCGTGCGGCCTCGGGCGCCGAGGAGCCGTGCGGCGTGCGCGAGCAGCTGCGCTTCACCATGCCGCTTGCAGTCGGCTATCTTCTGCTTTCGGCGTCGCCTCTCGTCATCGCCGCCTTTGTGGCGCGGACGGCGAACCCAGACGACATGCTTGCGATACACTACGTGACGCTCGGCATCGCGAACCCTATGGCGGCCGCCGCGCTGCGTATCCAGACGGTCTCGGTAAAGTTCCTGCCGGAGTACCCGGGCGACTTGAGACTCCTCGCATACGCGGTGGTTGCAGGGAGCGTCCTCGGTCTGCTGCCTATCCTCTTCGCGACGCCTCTTGTCGGCAACTGGTACTTCGGAGTGTTCCAGAACGTGCCCGAACGGATACTGCCGACGGCGCGGCTTGCGGTAGGGCTGTACTCCATATTCTGCATCTTTCACGCCGTGAGGGGAAGAATTGAGGGCATCGCGGCGGCCGCGAAGCGCTCCGACGCCGTCATGGTCGGGCAGATAGCGTATACGGTCTCGCTTTTCATCGTCTGCGCCGCCATGCTGCCGCTAGGCTGTCCGGGCTGGATGATAGCGGTCACATCCGTGACTCTTGCGCCGCTTTGCGTGACATTTGCTGTTTATGCCGCGCTCGCGGTGCGCAAAGTTTGATATAATTTACGACAACCTATGGAAGAGATAGACTTCGAGTCCGACGACTTCGCCGACATCGTGGCGAAGGACAAGCGATACGACGCGCGCGCCTACGCGCTGCTCATGGACGTTGTCCACTACCTCAGCGGAGAGGAGGGCAAGCACGTGAGCGGCGAGGACATCCTCGACGAATTCAAGGAGCGCGCGCTCGACCAGTACGGTCCGATGACGTATACCGTGCTGACCGAATGGGGCCTCACCTGCACGGAAGACGTGGGGGAGATGATGTTCAATCTCGTCGAGGCGCGGCGAATCCGCAAGAACGACGAGGATTCCGCCGAGAGCTTCTCGGGCGGATACGACTTTCGCGAGACTTTTCTCGCCCCGTACCAGGCGTGAGCGGGGCCGTCCATAGTCCCGCAGCCGGCGAACCCACCCTTATCGAGAGATTCGGGTGGCGCGGCGCTGTGGAGCCCGGTATCGCGCGCGTCGTCTCGTCCCACGGCGACTACTACCGCATCGTCTGCAACGAGTCGCCGGAGCCGCTGCTGGCGCGCAAGAAGAAGTCCGCGTTCGCTCGCATGAAAGTGGCTTCGCCGGACGGGATCAGGGCGGTTAAGCGGGCCGGAGAGCATCCCGACGCGCCCGTGAGGCCCGTTACCGGCGACTTCGTGCGGTTCCGCCACAACGACCGCGGCGACTCCCTCATTCTCGAGGTGCTGCCGCGGTTCTCCGTCTTCGAGCGCAGGGACCCGACGGCGCGCCGCTCGTCGCAGACGCTTGCCGTAAACTACGACACGCTTTTCGTGATGATGTCTCTCAACGAGGACTTCTCCGTGCCCAGGCTTGAGCGCTATCTCGCGCTTGCGGAAGGCGCCGGCGGCGAGACGGTCGTTGTGCTGACGAAGACGGACCTCGCCCGGGACGAGGCGGACGTGCGCGTGGCGGAGCTGCGAAAGGCGGCGGACGGGCGTGCGGAGGTGATCGCGATATCGGCTCTCACCGGCGATGGCATGGACGGCGTCGCAAGGTATGCGCGGCCCGGCAGGACGATTGCGCTAGTCGGCTCGTCGGGCGTCGGCAAGTCGACTCTTCTGAACGCGCTCGCGGGCGAGGAGCTTTCCGCCACGCAGGAGATACAGGAGTGGTCGGGCAAGGGGCGGCACACGACGACTGTCAGGGAGCTGTCGATGCTTCCGTCCGGCGCGATGGTCATCGACACGCCGGGAGTCCGTGAGATCGGCATCGTCGGAGAGGAGGAGTGCGGCCTGGCCAAGGGCGAGTGCTCGCACCGATACAGGAAATGACCGCTCGCGCATGTGTTCTCTGGGACTGGAACGGAACGCTTCTGGACGACACGGAGGCGTCGCTTGCCGCGTTCAACGCGCAGCTTGAGAAGCGCGGCGCGGCGCGTGTCGGCATGGACTTCTACCGCGCGCACTTCGCGTTCCCCGTAAAGCCGTTCTACGCCTTGTGCGGTGTCGACCCCGACCGCGAGGACTGGGACGAGATTGCGCGCGAATACCACGCCTCGTACGCGGCGGAGCCCAAGGCGCTGAACCGCGAGGCGATCGCAGCGCTCGAGCGCGTGAGGGCGGCCGGGGCGCGGCAGTGCGTGCTTTCGGCGCTTCGGCAGGACCTTCTCGACGCCGCGCTAGACTCGTTCGGCGTCAGGGGCTACTTCGACCTCGCGTACGGCTCGAGCGACCTGTACGGAGGCAGCAAGCTGGACCGAGCCCGCCAGCTCGTCGACAGGCTCTCGGGCTTCGACCTCGTCATGATCGGCGACGCGACGCACGACAAGGAGGTCGCTGCGGCGCTTGGGATACGATGCGTGCTCTGCGCGCAGGGCGGCCACTCGGCCGACAGGCTTCGAGCCGTCGCGCCGACGGGAGATACGCTTCTCGAAGCCGTCGGTCTTGCCCTTGGCGCGATCGACCGCGACGAAGAATGACCATGCAAATGAAAGGACCATCATGAGAAGTGCAATTGCGGCCGTTGTGGTCGCCGGCATGTGCGGGGCTCTTGCGACGGAAGTCGCGGAGGAACGGCGCGGAGCGACCGAAGGCGGCGCCGGCGCGGCAGCGGAGGAGCGTACGGATGCATGGCGCGACGCCATGCGCGCGAAGACTTTCGCACGCACTCAGGCCGACCTGGCTCTGTACGGACGGGACGGATGCAGGGAGATCGAGATGGCGTACCGCGCGTATTCGAAGAGCGGTGACGTCGACAACGAACACCTGCAGAAGCTTCTCGAGAAGTTCCCCAAGGCGAACCGCACGGGCTGCGCCGTGATGTACGCGGGCCAGCGGTCGCAGGGCAAGGACGGCGGAAAGTGGTTCCGCCTCGCGATCGAGAAGTTCGGCGACTGCATGTACGGCGACGGTGCGCAGGTCGGTGCCTACGCGCGCTTCTATCTGGCGGCGCTGCTCGAGCGCGAGGGCAGGAAGTCCGAGGCCGACGCAATCCGCGCGGAGCTTCTGAAGCTCTATCCTGACGCCCGCACGCATCGTGGGCGGAAGATGGCCGATCTCATCAATTCCGCCAAGTGAACGCAGGTGGAAAGCGGAAGAGAGTCGTAATGGAGCCGCTGGCTCGCTCGCAGTCGGCGGCGGATTTTTGCTATAATACGTAGCTATGAGAATTCTGACGGGTATCCAGCCTTCGGGCAAGCTTCACTGGGGCAACTACTTCGGCGCGATGAAGTCGATGTTCGATCTCCAGAACAAGGGCGAAAACTTCATGTTCATCGCGAATTTCCACGCGATGACGACGGTGCGGGACGGCGCGGCGCTTCGCGAGGCGACGAAGGAGGTCGCGCTTGACTATCTGGCGTGCGGGCTTGATCCCGCCAAGACGGTCATGTACAGGCAGAGCGACGTTCCCGAGGTCCAGGAGTTGGCCTGGTATCTCTCGTGCCTGACGCCGATGGGCCTTCTCGAGCGCTGCCACAGCTACAAGGACAAGATGGCGCACGGCTTCGAGGCGACCCACGGCCTCTTCGCCTATCCGGTGCTGATGGCGGCCGACATCCTCATAATGAACTCCGACCTCGTGCCTGTGGGCAAGGACCAGAAGCAGCATCTCGAGGTGACGCGCGATCTCGCCCAGAAGTTCAACAACGCGTATGGCGAGATATTCACGCTGCCCGACGCGTACATTCCCGAGACTGTCGCGACGATCCCCGGCACCGACGGCCAGAAGATGTCCAAAAGCTACCACAACACCATCGAGCTCTTCGACCCGTCCGTCAAGAAGAAGGTGATGAGCATCGTCACCGACTCGCAGCCGATGGAGGCGAAGAAGGAGCCCGACGGCAATTCGATCTACGAGCTGTACAAGCTCTTCGCGACGCCCGACGAGGTCGCCGAGATGGCTGCGGCCTTCCGCGCCGGCGGCTATGGCTACGGAACGGCCAAGAAGGCGCTGCTCGCGGCGTACCACAGGCTTTTCGATCCCTTCAAGGCCCGCAGAGACGAGCTCGTCAAGGATCCCGACATGCTTGAGGACATCCTTCGTGACGGCGCGAGGCGCGCACGCGAGCGCGCGGCGGTCCAGATGGACAAGGTGCGCAAGGCCGTAGGCCTCTGACCGACGCGTGAACCTCCGGTCGTCCGACGGCGTTTAACTGCTTGCGATGGAAGAGATTCTCCAGTGCTTCAGGAAGGGCGGCCCGGTGATGTGGCCGATACTCGCGCTTTCCGTGCTCGGGCTCGCCATTCTCATATGGAAGGCGTTCGAGTTCAGGGCCGGGCGGCGCAGCCCGAGCGGGCTTGTCGTCGTCTCGACGATCATAACGGCCGAGCCGATGCTCGGGATACTCGGCACGGTGACCGGCATCATGCGCACGTTCGGCGCTCTTAACGGCGCCGACGGAATGTCCAGTCCGATGGCCGCGACCTCCGGCATTGGCGAGGCTCTGATAACGACGGCGGCGGGGCTCGTGGCGTCTCTGCTGCTGCTCTTCCCGTACAACGTGCTCGACAGCAAGGCCGAAGACTCGGGCGACTGACGCGCGGAACGGGAGCTTCGCGACATGAGCCGCCGCAGAAGAGGAATTCGGCTTGAGATGACGTCGCTCATGGACGTCATGTTCCTCGTTCTCGTCTTCTTCATATACTGCATCTTCGACATGGCGGTGCACAAGGGCGTGAAGGTCGATCTGCCTGACGCCGACGGCGCCGACGAGAAGGGCGAACGCATCGTCATCACCATCAGGGCGGACGACTCCCTCCAGCTCAACGGCATGGACCTCGCCAGGGACGAGATAGTCGCGCGCGTCAAAGAGCTTCAGTCGGTGAAGATGGATCTGCCCGTGCTGATATCGGGCGACAGGAAGGCGTCGCTGGGCGCTGGCATAGGACTGCTAGGCGAACTGAGGGCCGCTGGCGTCGTCAAGGCCAGTTTTCAGGTCAAGGGAGACGCGGCGCACAGGCGTCCGGGCGGGTGAGCCATGCGTTTCGCGACCGCCATTGCCGTCTCCGGACTCGTCCACGCCGCGCTCGCCGCGGCGCTTGCGGCCTGGCTCGGGCGCGGAGGCGCGGCGGACGTGTCCGCGGCGCTGGACGTGTCGAGCGTCGAGCTTTCGTTTGCGGAGGAGGACGACTCGACTGCGGAGGCCTCGTTCGTTCCGCCTTCAGTCCCCTCCAAGGCCGCGGCTCCAGCTCCGCGCGAGCCGGATATGCCTGTTCCCGACGAGCCGGTCGACCTTCCGGGCATGCCGTTCGCGACAATGCCGCCCAGTCCCGCGACCGAGCCTGAGCGGTTCGAGACGCCCGTCGCGCCGGCTGCGGAGGCGGCGCCCGTGCCAGATTCCGCTCCGAGACAGGCGAAGGTGGATGCGCCGCCTCGTCCGGCCGCCTCGATCAGACCTGACTATCCTCGCGGTCCGCGGCAGAGAGGCGAACAGGGCGACGTAACACTTGAAATGCGGATCGGCGCGACGGGTGCCGTGGAAGACGTCCGCGTGGCTCGTTCGAGCGGACATTCCGAGCTGGACGAGGCGGCAGTAAGGGCCGTAAGAATGGCGAGATTCGTGCCCGCTAAGTCGGGCGGTGAGGCAGTTTCGTCGACCGCCCGCATTACATTGACGTTCAGGCTGAAGTAGGCGCGTCGGATGCGCGTCGCACAGGAAAGGAGATCGACATGATTGGTGCAATGCTGGCTGCGGCTGTCGGACTTGAGGCCGCGATTGCGAACGGGGCGGACTTTCTTCTGAAATGCCAGGCGGAAGACGGGCATTGGAGCGATCCGCAGATGCCCGCGCTGACGGCGCTGCCGCTTTGGGCCTTGTCCGGCGCAGGCGGTGGAAAGGGGGGCGATGGCGAGCCTTCTCCGCTTCGGAAGGCGGCGGACTTCGTGCTTGCGACGCAGCGCGAGGACGGCGGGTTCTACGTCCCGAAGCCCGGTCGCGGCGGTTCCGGGCTTGGCAACTACAACACGTCTGTCTGCCTCGCGGCCCTTTTCGACTCCGGCCTTTCGCCGAAGGGTCCGCTTCTGAAGGCGCGCGAGTACATCGCCTCCTCGCAGCTGGAGGGCGACGACACGATGGCCGGCGGCTTTGGCTACGACAGGCTTTCGAGACGGAGGTATGCGGACCTCTCGAACACGTCGTACGCGATGAGCGCCATGGCGAAGACCGCGTCGCTTGAGGAGTTCAGGACTTCCGGCAAGAAGGTGGACATAGACTGGAATCTTGCGCTTTCGTTCGTCGAGGGCCTTGTCGCGAGGGAAGGTCCGGATTCCGGAGGCGCCGCGTACAACCTCCGGACGCCGCAGGCCGGAGTCGCGACGAATTCGCAGGGCAAGGTGCATCTTCGCGCATACGGGTCCATGACATACGCGGCGGTTCTGTCGATGTGCTCCGCGAAGCTGGACCGCGGCGATGCGCGCGTAAGGCAGTCTCTGGCGTATCTTTCGTCCAACTGGACAGTGGACGAGAATCCCGGAATGGGCGGACAGGGCCTTTACTATTTCTACGACATCATGGCGCGGGCGCTGTCCGCGGCAGGCGTCGACGACGTCGGCGGGCACAAATGGAAGAAGGAGCTGTCGGCGAAGCTGATCTCTCTGCAGCGAGAGGACGGCAGCTGGGCGAACGACAACAACCGTTTCTGGGAGGCGGATCCCGTCCTTTGCACGTCCTTTGCGATGCTGGCCCTCGAGCTTTGCCGGGATTCGGCGCAAGGCAAATAGCCTGAGCCTGCGGCCCTTTTGCCGCAATACGCCATAACCTGTTGGGAAGGGGGCGTCGCGCATAAGTGTCTGTCGCAGCCGCCGCCATGCGACCTTCGCCCGCAAGACGGTTGTCTTGTACTGCATTTTCACTTTGCCCATTTTCCTGTTCATTTCGTTTTCTGGTTGTTTCTCGGATTTCTGTCAGTTGACAAAAAGATTTTTGTCAGTTGACGGAAGATGTTCTGCCGGTTGGCAAAATTTCGTCTGACGGCTGCTGCTTCGGGCTTTCGCTGAATGATAAACTCCGGGCGGTGTGGCTCTCGCGCAGACGCTTGCGTGCCCTGCGTAAACCTATGAGGGCGGCTTTGATCTTAACTCAGATGGGTCCCCATCGGCTTTCACGCGGCTGAAGTCGTGGCACGCCTTCGCCTCGTCTCGAATCTTCTGCGTCTCGAACGCCGCGTCAACCCGCTCATTGAACTGCTTCTTCGTCTTGATTTTCATGGTCTTGCTTCCTTTCTTTCGTTTGTTGCGAAAATGGCGGGGATCGGGCGAATCTCTCCGCCACACATCCTCGTACGAGGGGCGGAGCCAGCCAGCCTCTCCGTATATGTTAGTTACATGAGAGGCGAAATTTTTCACCGACGGCGGAAGATTTTTCCAATATTCACAATTCACAAGGGGGCACTTACACTCTTGAGAAAAACCATGTGTTCGTGAGTGAAGATTGTGAAGATTGGAAATGTGTGTGTTGTATGTGCGTAAAAGGCGAAAGAACCTTTCGATTCTTTTGCCTTTTCTCGCTTTCCAATCTTCACAAACTCATGTGAGGATAGCGTTAAGATTGTGAAGGCATCGTATAGTCCTTTCGCAAATGTATAACGTCCGGGGCTGATGAAATGATATAATCAAGGCGAATGCAAAGGAGGTGTTCCATGATGATCACAGAAAAGCTCTGGGTGGGGGGATGGAAGTGTCAGTCGTGATTGGAATGATAGCGGCCGTGGCCATGGCCGCCAGCGCGGCGGAAGACGTTTCTGTGCCTGTCCGACCAGGCTGTTCCGGCCGGGGAGTCCCTTTCTGGAACGCACACGCGGCGTTCTTTCGCTATGCGCCGTCGTTCGACTTCAAGGCCGTGCCGAAGGCCGTGCGATACAGGTTCTCGCTGAAGGGCGGGGGCGCCGGGGAGTCCTTCGAGGCTGATTCGCCCGAGGCGCCGCTTTCTCCGGTCTGGAAGCGGATGGCGAACGCGCAGTGGACGGTTGTCTGCGAGGGGATCGGCGCGGACGGGGCGGTTGTCGGCAAGGCGGGCGAGCGGTCGTTCGTGAAGACCGCGCCATATGCCGGCGGCTGCGCTCCGGCCGCCCGGCCGTACCGCGAGGCGGCGAGGCGAATCTACGAGTACATGACGTCCCTTCCGGCGATGAAGACGCTTGTCGAGACCGGCGTGCCCGAGCAGAACTACCAGCACAACGCCTATCCGTCGAAGACCCATGCGGCGCACATCAAGGCGATGCTGGGATGGGCGAAGGCCGATCCGCAGAACCGCGACAAGGCGATGCGCTTCGCCCGTGCGTCGGGCGAATACCTTCTCTCGCAGCTGGAGCCTGCCGACGCGCCGCTCGCCTTCTGGCCGCCGACCTACGGGCGCAAGCCGCTGGAGTACGACACCAGGACCGACGGCGGGAAGATGCGCGAGTCTATGGTCGGCAACGATCCTGCAGGCGCGGCGAGATATCGCGGGCAGGTGATGTCGCTTTACCCGGCGGACGTCGGGTCGCAGTTCGTCGCGCTTGCCGAAGCGACAGGCGAGAAGAAGTATCTTGAAGCCGCCAGGGGCATTGGCGAGACATATCTCAGGATTCGCCGCGCCGACGGCACGTGGGCGCTCAAGTACTGGCTGGCGACGGGCGAAGTGCAGTGCCCGAATCCGCTCGTGCCGACGAGGCCGATGGCGTTCTTCGAGCGGCTTGCCGAGGCGACGGGCGACGAGAGGTGGCGCAAGGCAGCGGACGAATGCTTCGCCTGGCTTGAAAATGGGCCGCTTGCGGACTGGAACTGGGACGGGCAGTTCGAGGACATAGAGCCCCGTCCGCCATATCAGGACCTGACGGAGCACAACGCCATAGAGACGATGCTGCATCTCCTCGGGCGGCGTGCGGACGACCCGGCGGCGTGCAGGCAGGCGCGGGAACTGCTGCGCTGGAGCGAAGACCAGTTCGTGTTCTGGGAAGCTCCGTGCCGGGCCGAAGAAAAGGTGCCTTGCGCAGGGAGCGGCAGGCCGTTCGCCCCGGGCAAGTGGCACTATCCGTCCGTCTTCGAACAGTACAGCTGCTACATCGCGATAGATGCATCTGCCTCGAAGATGATAGCCGCCTACCTCGCCATGCACGGAGCGGAGGGGAATCCGCTCGATCTGGCGAAGGCGCGGGCGCTCGCGGACGCCATCACGCAGATGCAGGAGCCGTCTGGCCGCGTTCCGACATTCTGGGCCGAGAAGGACAATTGGCTTTCGGGCGTTCGCTACGACTGGCTGAACTGCATGGCGTCGTGCGCGGCTGCGCTTTTGGAGCTGGCGGCCGTTTCCATTGAATAGGGCTCCATCTTTATGATATAATGGCGCCGTTTTGGGTGAGAAGCACAAAGACAGTCCTTCGGAGAATCCTTTCCTCATAGGATTGGCGTCGGCAAAGGCTAACCTTCTGCCGATGATTTTGCTGTGGCTGATGGCGTTTGCGACGGCGCTGTCCTACTATTTTGTGCCGGGTTTCGCCCAGATGCTTGAGCCTGTGCGGAGATGGCAGTGCGAATACGGCGCACTGGCGGCCTTTGCGACGCAGGCCTTCTTCTGCGGCATGTTTCCCGCCATCTTTCTTCTCACGGTGAAGTCGATACGCCCAAAACATCCATGGATCAAGGTGGCGGCGCAGACTGTCTGGTGCGGATCGTGGGGAATCGTGTACCTGTGGTTCTATGCGTTCCAGTTCCGGATGTTCGGCGATGGACCGGAGATCTCGGCGCTGGTCTGCAAGATGCTGTTCGACCAGTTCGCATGGACGCCGTTTGTCGTCATGCCTCTGAGTTCGTCTTTCTTCCTCTGGCTGGGCTGCGACTTCTCGTTTCAGGCGGCGTTCGGCAAATGCCGTGAAGGTTTTGTGAGAAGGATAATCCTTCCCAATCTCGTCTCTAGCTGGTGCGTGTGGATTCCGGCCGTGATCGCGGTCTATGCGTTCCCCGTCTCGCTTCAGGTTCAGATGCTCGGATTCGTCTCGTCCTTCTGGACGTTGATGTGCCTGCAAATCGGCAAGAGGGTTGCCGATGGGTGATTCCGACACCATCCTCTACGTCGACATGTGGAAGGGTGAGCGAATCCAGGAGATGAAGCTTGCCGGCATCCGTCGGTATGCCGCGATGCGCGGGTGGAACGTCGACGTGCTTTCCGAAGACGAGTCGCGTCCGGGCAGGCTTAGGCCTGCCTTGGGCAGACTCGAGCCGGTAGGCGTTATCGTCGAGGCGGCCGCCGCGCACAGAGACCTCCCGCCTCGCTTCTTCCGCAAGATTCCCGTGGTGTATCTCGACTGTGCGCGAAGCCTCTACGGAGGCCGCATGCCGAAGGTCGTCCACGATGGAGAGGCGACGACGCGCGTTGCGTTTCGCGAGCTTTCGTCAAACCGTCCGCAGGCCTACGCAGTCGTCGGCTACCGGGAGCGCCGCTTCTGGTCGGACATACGCGAAAGGGAGTTTCGCTCCCTTGTGCGGGAAACCGGCAGGAAGTGCATCGCTTTCGCAAGGCGCGACGAGTCTGCCGAGCCCCGGGCAAAGCGGCTTGTCTCGTGGATCGGGCGCCTTCCGCCGAAGACCGCGGTGTTCGCGGTGAATGACGACACCGCCGCAGAGGTCGTTGCCGCGTGCCGGGAGTGCCGGAAGGGCATCCCCGCAGACATGACGCTTCTGGGCGTAGACAATCTGGCGAGCGTGTGCGAGAACGGCGAGACGCACATATCGAGTGTCCAGGTGGATTTCGAGCGGGCGGGGTATTCTGCCGCGAAGATGCTGGACGACGTGATGTCAGGAAGAGCGGTTCGTCCCGTCGAAGACCGCTTTGGCCCGATGATGGTCGTGCGCCGCGAGTCGACGCGCGGCTTCGGGCGGTTCGAGCAGCGGATACTGCCGGTCGTGGAGCTGATCCGCCGCGAGGCGTGCAACGGGCTTACGGCGCGCGAGGCGATGAAGGGCATAAATGGGTCGCGCCGCCTTTTCGAGATGCGATTTCGCGAGGCGATGGGGCATTCGGTGCTTGACGAGATCCTGAGTGTGCGCCTGGAGCGGGTCTGCCATCTGCTTTCCCGCACGGAAACGCCCATAGGCGCGATAGCCGCCTTCTGCGGATTCAAGAGCGACATTGCGCTTTCAAAGCTCTTCCGCCGCCGTTTCGGAGCGTCGCTCCTCGCCTGGCGCAGGCAGAACCGCAGCATATAGCCGATCGGTGCCGGTGCGCTCGATTCTCCTTTGCCGGGATTCGCCTGCGCCCAAGGCCAGGCCGATGCCGTCAGTTCTTTCGCAAATGTATAACGTTTGCGGCTGAGAAAATGATATAATCAAGGCAGATGCAAAGGAGGTGTTCCATGATGATCACAGAAAAGCTCAGTGCGGTTGCGTGCGCGGCGACGATGTTCGCGACGGGCGCGGCGGTTGCCGCGGCGTCATCCTCGATCACTGTTGCCGACATCAGCTCCGGCCGCAACGCCTATTCTACCAACGGCAAGTGGACCGGCGGCGTCTCGCCAGCGAACGATTCGTCGAGGAACTACGACTTCGTCATCGCGAACGGCTACGACGTGTTCCTTCCCGACAACAGTGTCGCGCTCACGTTCGGCGGCAACTCGGTCCAGTTCGGCGCATCTGACTTCTCGAGCGCGGGGACGCTCTACATCAAGGGCAACAACCGCTGGGTCACGTTCCCCGATCTGCGCCTCTACAAGGGGCTTTTCAGCCCGGCGCAGAACGGATCGGTGGGATTCGCCGGCAACGCCTCCGTCTTCTCCACGGCGGAAGACCCGTTCAATTTCCTGATGAGACTCGACTACGATTCCTACTTCAACCTCGTCTTCACCGGCGGCGACACTAGCGCCGTCAAGTTTTCGGGGGCCTATACGAAGAAGTGCCCAATCTTCCTCTACGCGGACCAGTCGGCTACCTACTCTGGTTCGTGGATCGTCGGCGAGAATGTCGAGCTTCGGCCGTCCTACAATACAAGCTACGGCTCCATCAGAACCTCGGCGCAGGCATTCGGCAAGGCTCCTGCGACGTTCAATCCGAAGGGAGTCGTTCTGCAGTCCGGTGCCACGCTTCGCTACGAGGCGGCAGGCAGGGCGTTCCTCGCGTCCGACAACCGCGGCCTCTGGCTTGATGCGGAAGGTTCTTCGGCCACATACGTCCTCATCAACGGCGCCAACCATGTGTTTGGCTGGCCGATTGGCGGCGCCGGGACGTTCCAGCTGATCGGAAGCGGCACCTTCTATTTGAGCTCGGAATGCGCGGTGCCGCTTTCCGTGACGCAGCTTGTGTCGCTCCATCTGGTCTCCGGCGCGTCCGTCACGAACGGCCTCTCCAGCGTGAATCCGGTTGCCGCAACCATAACCATATCGGCCGACGGCACCTCCTCGACGCCCATTCGCATTGGCGGTACGTTCGACGTGCCGGGCCCGATTGCCGTCGCCCTCTCGCAGATCCCTTCCGTCTCCGCGACGACGGACATTCCCGTCTTCGTAATCGACAGCTCATCCGCCAACCAGTTCACCGAGGCGGATTTCGACCCATGGGGCGTTGCCGGGGCACAGACGGCCAACGCCGATTCGATCGTCTTCTCGACCGACGGCAACGGCGACACGGTAGTTTCCGTGCGAGTCTTCCCGTTCGCCCGCTCCAACGCCTCGGCCGGCGCAATTGTCACGATGGACAACTCCGGACAGTGGACGCCCGCCGGCATTCCCTCGGCGTCCGGGAACTACATTGTCTGGAACAACAACCTGCGCACCGGCGGCGCCGACCTGCAGAACCCCTACAACGTGCAAGGCGGCCGGTTCGTCCTCTTCAACCCGTCCGGCGCGACCTACTACGACTACCAGAGCAAGCACTACGGCACGGTGTTCCCGTTCCTCCGCCTACTCGACGATACCGGATTCGTGCCGGCGCATAGCAGGGCTGACATGACACTGGCGCTTGGCGGGTGGGTGGATGTCCGCACGTCGCGCTCAAAATACGCCAGACTGTGCGCAAACGCCACCAACATGCGGCTGGACGCGACGCTTTCCGGGCGCGGCAACCTGCTGCTGTTCCCCTACAATGGACTCTACCTCGAAATGGCAGGCGACGCCTCGGCTTTCACCGGTCGCGTGATCGTCTCCAACTACATAAACGCCGTCACATCGACGCTCAAGGCATCGTCCGAAGCCAACTTCGGCGGGAATCCCGAAACCTTCTCGGCGGACGCGTGGCAGCTCTGCGCGAACGTGACGTTCGCGCCGACGGCCGATATCGTCTTCGACGACGCCAACCGCGGCGTCACGCTTGCAGGCGGTTCTTCCGTCGATACGACTTCGGGCGACTTCACGGTCAAGACGCCCATCGTGATTGCGGGAGCTTTCGCAAAGAACGGCACAGGAACTTTTGCCTATGGCGAAGGCGGCGCAACGGCAAATGGCGCGGCGATTTCGGTGAACGGAGGTGCTCTCAAGGTCCAGCATGCCGATGCGCTGAAAGGCGCGTCCGTCTCGTTTGCCGACGGCGCGATGCTTGCGCTGGGCGTCGGGCCGAACAGCCCGGTCGTCGACCTTTCCGCGACCGCGCTTTCCAAGGCCGGCGCGAAATACCTTGTGCGCATCGACCGCGCCGCCAGCGACAGCGGAGTGCGTCCTGTCATGACATTCGCGGACGCGGCGGCGGCATCGGCGTTCGTGGCAAACGCGAAAACCGTGACGGGGACAGGATCAAAAGGGGCTCTCGTAGCAGACGGAGCCGTCGTGAAGTCCGCGATTCCTGGCTTTGTCCTGTTCGTGCGATAGCAAAAGAGGCAAAACAAGCATCCGCCGATGAAACTCAATTCAGTCTGTACTCTCGCCTTTTGCGCGGCGCTCTCGCTCTCCGCCGCGCCATGCGGCGCTCTCGACGTGCTCTGCATCTACTATCCGGAATGGCACGTCTATCCGGAAGGGGAGGCGATCTTCGGCAAAGGGCGCACAGAATGGGACTATGTCGATTCGGCGATCCCGCGCTTCGAAGGACACGAGCAGCCGCTGCTTCTTCTCGCCGGGCATCCGGACGACTCAAACCCATCCGACGTCTCGAAGGAAATAGACCTCGCGGCGGACGCAGGCGTCGACGCTTTCGTCTATGACTGGTACTGGGCGGATGGGCATCCGATCCAGCACGAAGCGCTCGAGCGCGGCTTTCTGCAAGCGCCGAACCGCAGGCGGATCAAATTCGCGCTGATGTGGGCGAACCACAACAGAGCGGACGTCTTCCGCACTGCGCCGGGCAGGTGCAACGACCGTTTCTGGTGGCGCCTGAAGTACGACCGCGAAGAGTTCCTTGCCGCGGTCGACTACTGCATTGTGCATTACTTCGCGCAGCCGGAATACTACCGCAAGGACGGAAAGACTTTCTTCTCGATCTACTCGGCGCATGAGCTCGTGAAGGGACTGGGCGGCGCGGATGCGGCTCGCAAGGTGTTTGCCGAGGCGCAGGAACGGATGGCGAAGGCGGGGCTGCCGCCGCTTCACTTCTCGGCGATGGTGCGGGATGCCGCGACTGCAGCGCGGATGGCCGCGGCTGGGTTCGAGTCGGTGTCCGCATACAACATTACGCCCTACGAGTTCGACGACTCCAAGGTCGTCGAGGAGACGGGGGAGCGCCGGCAGCTCTTCACGCACGAGGAGTTCGCCGACCTGCACGCGACTTTCAACTCGAAGGTCGCGGCGGGCTCGCCGGTTCCGTTCATCCCCGTCGTTTCGCGCGGCTGGGATCCTTCGCCCCGCTGCCGCCTTGACGAGCCGTTTCCATGGCGCACGCTGTGGTATCCGTATCTCGGAATCATCCGCGACCTTTCTCCGGAGGCGTTTGCGCGCAGCGTCGGCATAGTGAGGCGCCAGGCCGAAACGGACCCGAAGAAGCCCGGCGCGATTCTCGTCAACGCCTGGAACGAATATACCGAAGGCTGCTATCTCATGCCTGACGTAAAGAACGGAGACGCGTACCTCCGCGCCCTCCGCCGCGCCCTTGGAGCCAAAGGGCGCCAGAAGGGGCAGAGCCGGTGACGCTGGTGCGTCGCGTCGAGGAATTCGGCGGCGGCGGTGGACTGCGCGTGACCAGGGAGTGCCGGCGCGCGGGAAAAAGTCGAACCGGCAATGCGGCGTCTCGGCCGCTTGCAGTGCGCGGGATTCTGGTTCCGAATGCCGTTTCGCAAACCAGGAGGCTATCTCCGAAAACCCCAGGTTGTGCCAGAAGCCGCCGATTTTTGGTATAATACGCGTTTATGAATCTAGACACGGTGCTGGCGATTAGCCCGATTGACGGGCGGTATGCGAACAAGTGCTCCGAACTGCAGGAGGTGTTCTCCGAGTTCGGGCTGATCAGACGTCGCGTTCTCGTCGAATGCGCATGGCTTAAGGCTCTTGCCGACGAGCCCGGCGTCGCGGAGTGCAAGCTCTCCGCCGCGCAGAGAAAGGCCGTTGACGGCGTCGTCTCCGGCTTCTCGGTCGAGGATGCGCGGCGCGTCAAGGAGATCGAAAAGACGACCAACCACGACGTCAAGGCCGTGGAGTACTTTCTCAAGGAGAAGATCGGCCAGAACGAGTTCGTCCATTTCGGCTGCACGAGCGAGGACATCAACAACATGGCGCACGCCCTCATGCTTCGCGACGGCAAGAAGGTGCTGCGCGGCGCCATGGACTCGATGACGGACAAGATCGCCGAGATGGCGAAGGCGTACGCGAAGGTGCCGATGCTCGCCCACACCCACGGCCAGCCGGCGTCGCCCACGACGGTCGGCAAGGAGCTCGCGGTCGTCTCGCGCAGGCTGAAGCGCCAGGCCGCGGAGATGGACCGCCTCGTCATGCCCGCCAAGATGAACGGCGCCGTCGGCAACTTCAACGCTCACCTCTCCGCCTATCCGAAGGTCGACTGGGAGAAGCTCTCGCGCAAGGTCATCGAGTCGCTCGGCCTCAGGCAGAACCGACTCACGACGCAGATCGAGAGCCACGACGGCATCGCCGAGCTCTTCGACGCGATGTGCCGCTGGAACTCGGTGCTGCTCGACTTCGACAGGGACGTCTGGATGTACGTGTCGATGGGCTACTTCAAGCAGCGCACGGTCAAGGGCGAGATCGGCTCGTCCACGATGCCTCACAAGGTGAACCCGATTGACTTCGAGAACTCGGAGGGCAATCTCGGGCTCGCCAACGCGGTTCTCGGCTTCATGGCGCGCAAGCTCGCGGTGTCGCGCATGCAGCGCGACCTCACCGACTCGACCACGCTGCGCAACATGGGCGTGGGCTTCGGCTACACGCTCGTCGCGATCCGCTCGACGGAGAAGGGGCTCGGCAAGCTCGAGCTCAACGAAGAGCGCCTTGCGGCCGACCTCGACGCGAACTGGGAGGTTCTTGCCGAGCCGATCCAGACGGTGATGCGCAAGGTCGGGATGGACCATCCGTACGAGCGGCTCAAGGAGCTTACCCGCGGCCGCCGCGTGAACGCGGAGATCATGCGCGACTTCGTCAAGGGGCTGCCTCTGCCCGACGGCGACAAGAAGCGCCTTCTCGCGATGACCCCGTCCAACTACATCGGCATTGCGGCGAAGCTCGCAAAGCTTGCGTAACGACAAATCTCAAGGACAAGCACGAAATGAAGAACCTGACTGCGGACGAACTCCGCGACATGTACCTCAAATTCTTCGAGTCGAAGGGGCACAAGATCATCCCCGGCGCCTCGGTCATACCCGAGAACGACCCGACGGTCCTGTTCACCACGGCCGGAATGCATCCGCTCGTGCCGTATCTGATGGGCGCGATGGAGCATCCGGCGGGCACGCGGCTCACCGACGTGCAGAAGTGCGTCAGGACGGGCGACATCGACGAAGTCGGCGATGCCGCGCACCTCACCTTCTTCGAGATGCTCGGCAACTGGTCGCTCAACGACTACTTCAAGAAGGAGGCGATCAGCTGGAGCTTCGAGTTCCTCACCAGGCACCTCGGCTTCTCGCCCGACCAGATATCCGTCACGGTCTTCAGAGGCGAGGGCAGGGAGGGCGAGCCGGGCTACATTCCGGCCGACGAGGAGGCCGCCGCGATCTGGAGGAGTCTCGGCATCCCCGACGAGCGCATACACCGCCTTCCCCGCGAAGACAACTGGTGGGGCCCTGCGGGCACGACGGGTCCGTGCGGCCCTGACACCGAGATGTTCATCGACACCGGCAAGGAGAAGTGCGGCCCGGAATGCCGTCCCGGCTGCCACTGCGGCAAGTACGTCGAGATATGGAACGACGTCTTCATGCAGTACAACAAGAACGCCGAGGGCAAGTTCGAGCCTCTCGGCCGCCACAACGTCGACACGGGCATGGGCGTCGAGCGCACGATCTGCATGATGAGCGGCGCGCCGACCGTATACGACACCGAGATATTCGCGCCGATCATGGCGAAGATCGACGAGCTCTCCACCGCTTCGCCGGACGACGCCGAGCTGAAGCTCCGCTCCAGGCGCATCATCGCCGACCACATGCGCACGGCGACGTTCATACTCTGCGACCCCAAGGGCGGCGTGAAGCCCGGCAACATCGGCGCGAACTACGTCCTTCGCCGCCTGATCCGCCGCGCGGTGCGCTACAGCCGCTTCCTCGGCATCGCGCCCGGCTTCACCGTGAAGCTCGCCGAGACGATCTGCGAGAAGTACAAGCACGTCTATCCCGAGCTCGCTCAGAACCTGCAGACCTGCAAGCTCGACCTCGAGGCGGAGGAGAACCGCTTCAACCAGACTCTCGACAAGGGCGAGGCGATGTTCAACAAGGTCGCCGAGCAGCTGAAGGCCCACGGCCAGACGCAGATCAGCGGCAAGACCGCGTTCAAGCTCTACGACACGTTCGGATTCCCGTTCGAGATGACGCTTGAGATGGCCGACAAGGCCGGGCTCACCGTCGACAAGGAGGGCTTCGAAGAGGCGAACCGCAAGCACCAGGAGCTCTCTCGCACGACGAGCGCGGGCTCGTTCAAGGCGGGGCTTCAGGACAACAGCGAAGTCGTGACGCGCATGCACACCGCGACGCACCTTCTCCACGCGGCGCTTCACAAGGTCCTCGGGCCGACTGCGAACCAGAAGGGCTCCAACATCACTGCGGAGCGCCTGCGCTTCGACTTCACCTGGCCCGAGCCGATGACGGCCGAGCAGAAGGCGGAGGTCGAGAAGCTCGTGAACGAGTGGATCGCCCAGGGCATCGACGTCTCGAAGAAGATGACGACGGTCGAGGAGGCGAAGGCCGAGGGAGCGATGGCCCTCTTCGGCGCGAAGTACGGCGACCAGGTGTCTCTTTACACGATCGGCGACGTCTCGAAGGAGATATGCTGCGGCCCCCACGTCGCGAACACGAAGGAGCTCGGCTCGTTCAAGATCGTCAAGGAGCAGTCGTCGTCGGCGGGCGTCCGCCGCATCAAGGCCGTAATCGGCAACATGTAGAAGGGACGGCGCGTGGCGTCCGCTATTGCTGGCGCCACGCCCGCGGCGTCATCCCCGTCTCGCGCTTGAACACGTTGTTCAGGTGGGACGGGGAGCAGAAGCCGCACTTCTCGGCGATCTGCATCGCCGTCAGCTCGGAGTTCCTGAGCAGCGTCTTGACATGCGCGAGGCGCTGCCTCAGTATCTCCTCGCCTATCGGACGGCCCAGCGTCGCGGAGAACAGCTTGTCGATGCGCGAGCGGCTCACGCCGACGTGTTCGGCCACCTGCGCCGCGCCTATCGAACGGGAGAGGTTCGAGCGGATGAACAGCACCGCGGCGCGCACCGTCGGGTCGTCCACCGCCAGAGTGTCGGTGGATTTGCGCGTGACGATGCACTTCGGCGGGATGATCGTGTGTCGGCTTGCAGGGGCGCGCCCCTCCATCATCTCGTAGAGGACCGCTGCCGCGACGTATCCGCCGCGTTCGAGGTCCTGGTCGATCGACGAGACGGGGATCGGCTGCAGCTCGGACAGCACCGGGTCGTTCCCTATCGACAGTATCGAGATCTCCTCCGGAACGGCGATGCCGAGCGCGAGGCATTTGCGCATAAGGCACGCCGCGTCGGTTTCGTCGTACGTCAGCACGGCAAGCGGCCTGCGGACGCGCTCGACGGGCGCCTCGCCCACCCATTTCGCGGCCGGACGCTCTTCCGTGAAGCCCTTGAAGCGAAGGGCGTGCACGTGCCCCCATCCGCTTGAGAACCATGCGCGGCTGGTGAAGTGGTGGCGCTCGAAGTGCTCGGCGGCGAGCCTGCCGATCATGACGTGGTCGCTGGTAACGCGCACGACGTCCATCCTCGGCATCTCGCACGTAAGGTCGACGACCGGCACGCCGCGCTTCAGAAGCCGGCGTACGTTCGCCACGATCGGCGAGCCGGTTCTGACGGTCGCAATCGCCCCGTCAGTCTTCCAGCCGGGTATTTCGGCGCGCTGCCGGTCCTTGACGAGAAGGTTCCAGCCGTGCTCCTTGGCAAACTTCGCGATTCCCTGCAGGCGAGGCTGGCTCACCGGCGAAAGCATCACGAGAACGTCTTTGCGATTCTCCATGGGCGCAAGTATACCACAAGCGCGGCATGCGGCGCAACGGAGTTGGCTGGTGCAATTTTTCGCGGAAAAAATGCAATTGCTCGCGGAACCCGCATATGCTATCATAATCGCGGATTCAGCAAAGTCCACACACGAAAACCAATCGAGGAGCAAGAACATGAGGGCAAAGGCATGGAGACTTTACGGCGCCAGGGACGCAAGGCTTGAGGACATCGAACTTGAGTCGGCGGGCGAGGAGGGCATCGTCGTCGAGCTCGTCACCAACACCATCTGCCTCAGCGACTACAAGGGAGCGACGCTGGGCACCGGGCACAAGCGCGTGCCGCGCGACATCGCGACGCGTCCGACGATGTTCGGCCACGAGGTCGCCGGCATCGTGCGCGAGGTGGGCGAGAAGTGGAAGGGCCAGTTCCGCGTCGGCCAGCACGTCGGCCTACAGCCTTCCCTCAACATCCCCGGCCACGAGCTCGAGACTGTCGGCTACGCATGGCACACGATTGGCGGCGAGACGACGCACGTGTATCTGCCGTCCATCGTGATGGAGATGGGCTGCCTTCTGCCTTACGACGGGGACGCGTTCTTCAAGTGCTCGCTCGCGGAGCCGATCTCGTGCATCGTCTCGGCGTTCCGCACCAACTACCACAACGCGTTCTGCTCGCACGACCTCGAAGTCGGCATCGTGGACAAGGGAACGATGCTTCTCATGGCCGGCTGCGGCGCGATGGGGCTCGGCTGCATCGACATCGCCTGCCACTCGCCCGAGAAGCGTCCGCGCCGCCTTGTCGTGACCGACATCGACGACGTCCGCCTCTCTCGCGCGGCCCGCATGTTCGGCCTCGCCTACGTTGACGGACGCGCCGACGGCGATGTGAACGGCGTGGACGTGCACTTCGTCAACACCGGGAAGATGGCCGATCCCGTCAGGGAGCTGAAGGCGTACAACCTGGTGGACGACGCGCGCGCCGACAATCCGACGTCGACCGGTGGCGGCTACGACGACATCTTCCTCATGGCCGCTGTTCCCGCGCTGATCACGCAGTGCTCCGACCTTCTAGGCTTCGGCGGATGCCTCAACTTCTTCGCGGGCCCGACCGACCAGCATCTCATGGCGTCGTTCAACTTCTACAACGTCCACTACATGATGCACCATGTTGTCGCCAACTCCGGCGGAGACGTGAAGGACATGGCCGACTCGGTGGACTGGATCGGCAGAGGGTATCTCCATCCCGAGGTGATGATAACGCACGTCGGCGGGCTCGACTCTGCCGCCCAGGCGACGTTCGACATGCTCAAGGTGCCCGGCGGCAAGCGCCTCGTCTACACGCACGTCAACATGCCGATGACGGCTATCGACGACTTCGCCGAGAAGGGCAGGAGCGATCCGTTCTATGCGGAGCTCGACCGCATCTGCTCCGCGAACAACGGGCTCTGGTGCAAGGAGGCCGAGGAATACCTTCTCGCCCACGCTCCCAAGGTCGAGATCGGCGAGCCGAAGGAGCTCGTGAAGGAGCGCATCATCCGGCTCGGCTCGTGACGGGGCCTCGGGTCCGCCTCAGCCGACGTCGGCTTTGGCGGACTGCCTGGCGCGCCATTTTCTCGGCGACATGCCCGTTTCCCTGTGGAAGAGGTTCGTCAGGTATGCGGCGTTGCAGAAGCCGCATGCCGACGCAATCGCCTTCAGCGGCAGGGTCCTGTCCATGATCAGCCGCTTCACCCTCAGCATGCGCTGACGCAGAATCTCGTCGCCGACCGAGCGGTGCAACTCGGTAGCGAAGAGCGCGTCGAGCCGGCGGCGCGTTATGCCGATTCCGGCGGCGACCTCGCGAGCCCCGAACGCCCCGCCGAGATGCGAGTGGATGTAGACCATCGCCGCCCTTACCTTCGGGTTGGAGTGCGCCAGCGTGTCGGACGAGTCGCGCGCCACAATCGCTCCAGGAGGCATCATGACCGGCTTGGCCGAGAACGCCGCCTTCCTGCGCGAGGGCGGCATCGACATGAGCTTTTCGAGCCGCGCAGCCGCGGCGTATGCGGCGTCGGACAGGTTCTGGTCAACGCTGGAGATGGTGGTCTCCTGGTTCTCGGACAGGATCGGATCGTTTCCGACGCCTACGATGGAAACCTCCATCGGCACCGAGACGCCCGCCGATCTGCACGAGAACACGAGACGGGCCGCGTCCGGTTCGTTGTAGGCGAACACGGCGACCGGCTTCGGCGTTGACGCAAGATCCTTCAAGACAGTCTTTGCGTGCCATTTGGCGGGACGGGTGCCTTCGGGAAGGGCGCTTCTGAAGCCTTCGTAGCGCAGCTCGTGCACGTGCGACCAGCTTGCAGAGAACCATGCGAAGTTGTCGAAGCCTCTCTCCATGAAGTGCCGCGCCGCCGCCGCTCCGATTGCGCGATGGTCCGACACGACCCGCGGCATCTGCACGTCCGGACGCTCGATGGTCAGGTCGACGACCGGAATGGCGTCGGCGAGAATCCTGCGGGCGGTCTTCACCATCTGCGGCTTGTCCCTCAGAGTCATGAGAATGCCGTCGAATCCCGTCAGGCTGTCGTAGTCTTCGAGACGGTCTGCGAACACAAGGCTCCAGCGATGCTCCTTTGCGAATTTCGCAATGCCGTTCATTCTGGGCTGGCTGTACGGCGAAATCATCACCAGCACATATCTTGACTCGGTTCTCATTGGCCCAATTATCTTAAAAATATCACTTGAAGTCAAGTGGGCGCTGGTTTGGGATTTCGGAACAGCTGCAGATTGCGTCTCGTTTGTCCTTCTACGCTGACGGAGACATCAAAAAGGCCATTTGAGGATGGAAAGGACTGTGTCTGCGTTATGATGCCGAACACACGATATGCTGCCTTTGTCAAGCAAGCCGCCGCCGTTGCGCTTACGCGCGACCAACAAAAAGACACGAAAGCGGCTTGTTGCGGGTTCCCTCCGACAGCGCGGGACACGTGCGGCGTTAAAAGTTGACATGTCAATTGCGCGGCGGGGCTTCAGAATGTGGTAAAATACTGTGAGACGTCTTGTAGACGGCGTGTGTGCAATCAAACTCGGGAAGGAATCATGAGCAAATCGCTTTTCTATGTAGTTGCGGTGGCCGCGATCGGCGGCTTTCTCTTCGGCTTTGACTCCGGCGTCATCTCGGGCTGCGAGAAGGCCATACAGACCGAGTTCGGCCTAAGGGCCTTCTGGCACGGGCTCATCGTCTCGGTCGCGCTCATCGGAACCGTGATAGGCGTCTTCGCCGCCGGTGCTCCGTCCGACAAGTGGGGGCGGCGCCCGACGCTGTGGCTGATGGGGACGCTATTCCTCGTCTCCGCCGTCGGCTGCGCGTTCACGCCGACGTCCAAGGCGCTGGGCCCGCATCTTCTCGGCTGGTTCCGCTTCATCGGAGGGCTCGCGATAGGCGGCGTGTCGGTCGTGGTTCCGCTCTACATCGTCGAGGTGTCGCCTGGCGCGCTGCGCGGGCGTCTTGTCGCGACCAACCAGCTCAACATCGTCTTCGGCATTCTCATCAGCTACGTCTCCAACTACTTCGTCGCGCGGTGGATGGCGGTCGACGGAGGCTGGTTCAACAACCTCTGCCAGTGGCTTGCGGGCGTGTTCGCCTCGAATCCCATGACCGTAGAGATGGTCAAGTGGCGCGTCATGCTCGGCATGGAGTGCCTGCCGATCGTCGTGTTCATGGCGCTGCTCACCACGATACCCGAGTCGCCGCGCTGGCTTGTGCGCGCTGGCAGGAGCGACGAGGCCGAGCGGGTCCTCGCGCGCATCGGCTTTGCGGAGAAGGGCAAGACGATGGCGGACATAATCCGCGAGATAGCCGAGTCGCTTCGCGAGGTTGGGGCCGGCGCGAGCGTGCCGCTCTTCCAGCGCAAGTACCTGAAGCCCATCCTGCTTGCGTTCTTCATAGCCTTCTTCAACCAGGTCTCGGGCATCAACGCCATAAACTACTATGCGCCGCGCATCTTCGACATGATCTTCGACAAGGGAAGCGAGATGGCGTCCCTCGCCGGCACGATGGGCGTCGGCACGGTCAATCTGACGTTCACGATCCTCGCGTTCTTCATAATCGACAAGTTCGGACGCAGGGCCATGATCATCGGCGGGGCGACGCTCATGATACTCATGCATTCGCTTGTCGCGTGGCAGCTCTCGCTGGGCGACAGGTGCAACTCGACGCTTGCGGTGGTGGGCATCCTCGGCTTCATCGCCTTCTTCGCCTGCTCGTCCGGCGCCGTCATCTGGGTCTACATATCGGAGGTATTCCCCAACGCCGTTCGCGCGAAGGGCCAGGCTCTTGGGTGCTTCACGCACTGGTTCATGTGCACGGTCATCAGCTGGGCGTTCCCTGTCGTGGCCGAGATGGCCGGAATGTGGGCGTTCGCGTTCTTCGCGTTCATGATGGCGGTGCAGCTCGTCTGGGCCGTCTTCTTCATGCCCGAGACGAAGGGCGGGACGATCGAGGACATCGAAAAGCGGCTTGGCATAGCCTGAGGAAGGGGAGAGAGAAGCTATGGAACTGAAGACTGTCGTTTTGCTGGCGGCGTCTGCGATCTCGGCGGCGTTCCCGGGACCGCGTCAGGCCGCGGCCGCCGAAGTCGGAGGCTGGAAGGTCTCGTTCGACGAGCAGAGCTCATCGCTGAAGCTGGAATGCGGCGAAGCCCGCATAGAAGGGCGGCTGTCCTTTACAGGTCCGCAGAAAGTGACCGGCGGCGGCGTGGGCGCGGACGACAGGACGGCCGCGTGGCGCGTCTGCAAAGCCCGCGACGGCGTTGATTCCCGTCTCGCCCTCGTCGACGTCAAGGACAACGTCCACGGCTACATTTCCTTTCAGGCGAGCGGCGGAGGCGTCTCCATGCTCGTCTATCACCGCACCGCCTTCGCCTACCACGGCGAACTGCGGTTCGACGCCGAGGTCAAGTACCGTCCCGACGCGTTCTCCTGCTCGGTGACGCCCAGAAAGGGGGACCGCGTCCTCTCGATTCGCAGCGGCAGGGCTTCGCTTGTCGGCGACGACGCGCTCTTCTCCCCTGGCGCCGACGAGGTGCTGCGGGCGACGCACGGCGGATTCGTCGCTGACGGCGACGGCTGGCGCTATTCCGCGGCGTTCCGCATCGACGACCCCGCCGAAGACTCCGCAGTCTTCGCGATAGAGGGCGACTACTACAAGAGCCGCTGGGTGCCGAACTTCCGTCCCCTCGATCGCAGACGCGCGCCCCACGCGCCGACTGGCTGGCTGAGCTGGAACACGTACTTCGACCAGGCCGGCTCCAAGGAGAATCTCGACGAGGCGCGTTTTGCCGCGAAGTGGTTCAAGCCGTTCGGGATGGAGATATGGAACATAGAATCGTGGCAAGACAATTCGCCGAAGCTCCCCGTCTCGAACTTCCACAACATGAACCTCGAGACGTACGCCGCGCAGTTTCCCGAGGGGATGAAGTGGCTTGCGGACGAGATTCGCAAGCTCGGGTTCAAGCCGGGGCTGTGGATGGCGCCGTTCGGAACGGGCAATGCCAACTTCTACAAGGAGCACGTCGACTGGTTCCTCCACGATGCGAACGGCAAGCCGATCTCCTGCTGGAACGGCAAGTTCACGCTCGACCCGACCGTGCCGGCCGCGCGCGAGCACCTGAAGCGCATCTTCGACAAGGCGTCGCATGACTGGGGCTACGAGTTCTTCAAGATAGACGGCATGTCGGGCCGCGGGCCCGGATACTGCGCGCATCTCTACGAGCGCCCCGACATACGCGCGCGCTTCGCCGATCCGCAATGTCCGAATCCGTTCGAGCTCTGCGTAAGGGCGTTCCGTGAGGGCATTGGCGACGACCGCATCTTCCTCGCCTGCCAGGGCCATTTCACCGGCGCCGAGGCGGCCTACGCCGACTGCTCGCGCACCGGAGCCGACATCGTGCATCCGAACGAGCCCGTCAAATGGAATAACCTGCTGCTGCAGTCGCGCTGCACGGTCAACCAGTTCTTCGTCCATTCCATCGTGTTCTGGTCCGATCCGGACTGCATGCTCGTCAACCAGGCGGCGCTGGAGCGTGGCCAGGCCGAGGTCGAGACAGCGATTGTCGCGCTGCCGGGGCAGCAGACGTTCGCGGGCGACCATCTTGCGGAGCTTGCGCCCGACCGCGTAAGGCTCATCCAGCAGGCGCTGCCGGTCGTTCCGACGCATCCCGGAAAGCTCTATCCGCAGTTCGGGCATCTTCCCGTCTGGGATCTCGCGGTCTCTCGTCCGTTCGGCTCCTGGCACGTCGTCGCGCTCTTCAACTGGACCGATTCCGAGGCGGACGTAGCATGCGACTGGAGCGAGATCGGCGAGAGCGAAGGGCGTCGCTTCATCGCCTGGGACTTCTGGCGCGGCGAAATGCTGGGCGAGATAAGCGGACGGCTTGAGCTGGCGGTGCCGCCGCGCTCGGTGCGCCTCGTCAGCCTTCGTCCTGCGCTCGGCCGTCCGCAGGTCCTTACATCCGATCGCCATATAACGCAGGGAGGAGTGGAGCTTGAGGACGAGTCGTGGAGCGGTGGCGTACTTACGGTGAAGGTCGCGGCGGTGGCGGGCTTCCCGCAGACCTTGCGCGTGGCGGTTCCGGAAGGCTTCGCCTTTTCGCGCGTATCGGCCGACGGCGCGTCGGTGGAGCCGAGCATGGAGGCCTCCGGCCGCGTGCTTGCACTGGCCGTCTCGTCCGGGGCGGGCGGCACGGTGTCGCTTTCCGCCGAATTCTCCGAAAGCCCTGCCCGCCAGTCGGACTCCGGCGCGGCAAATAAATGAACAGGAGCGATCCCATGACCGAAAGAATCAAATCTCTTCTAGACAGGACGTTCGACAAGGAGCAGCGGAAGTTCCGCAGGGACGTCGACTGGAAACCGCTTCTCGAGAGGTTCATCGCCGAAGGCACGAGCGACGAGGCCCGCGCCAGAATGGGCCTTGTCGAGATGCTTGCGGCCGAGACGCCCGCGTTCATGGAAGGCGAGCGGATCGCGTTTCTCAGGACCGTGCGGCAGATACCCGACCTTCACTCCGACGAGGAGATGGACGAGCGCCGCAGGAACGGCACGGCGTTCGGCGAGAAGGGCGTCGTCTTCAACCTCACCGCCGACTTCGGCCCTGCGATCCACGACGGACTTGGCGCGCGCCTCGGCGCAATCGACGCCAGGCTGGCGAAGTGCCGCGAAGAGGGCGATGCGGAGGGCGTCGAGTTCCTCGAGAACGCGCGCCTGTCGGTCCTCGCCGTGCTCGATCTTGCCGAGCGCTATCGTGCCGAGGCCGAGAAGCGCGGCCTCTCCGAGATTGCGGACACGCTGTCCAGAGTGCCGTACTTCGGCGCGCGGACTTTCCACGAGGCCCTTCAGTCGCTCAGGATTCTCCACTACGCGATGTGGTGCGAAGGGGAGTATCACTGCGGCCTCGGGCGCATCGACCAGTATCTTCTGCCTTACTACTACGCCGACATCGCCGCCGGAAGGCTTGACGAGGACGGGGCGCTTGAGCTTGTCGAGGAGTTCTTCATCGCGTGCAACCGCGACAGCGACCTCTACATTGGCGTCCAGCAGGGCGACAACGGCCAGTCGGTCATGCTCGGCGGCCTCTCCCGCGACGGCACTCCGGCCTTCAACGCGCTTTCGAGGCTGTGCCTCAAGGCCTGCGGCGAACTCAAGCTTGTGGATCCGAAGATCAACCTTCGCGTGGACAAGACCACGCCTCTCGAAGTGTTCGAGGCCGGCACCGAGCTGACCAAGGAGGGCCTTGGCTTTCCGCAATATGCGAACGACGACGTCGTCATCCCCGCGCTTCAGAGATGGGGCTACGAGCTTGAGGACGCCCGCGACTACTCGGTCGCGGCGTGCTGGGAATTCCTGGTGCCTGGCTGCGGCATGGACATCAACAACATCGACGCGGTCAGCTTCGTCGGCTGCCTTGACGCGGCCCTCAGACGTCTCGTAAAGGAGCGCGGCGACATGTCCGTCTCGTTCGACGACGTCAAGGCGGAGTTCCGCGGCGAAGTCCAGCGGCGCGCCGACGCCCTTGTCGAGAAGTACAGGCACGTCGAGATCCTTCCGGGTCCGTTCGTGTCCGTCATCTCCACGGGCTGCGTGGACAGGGCCCGCGACATCTGCAGGGGCGCGAAGTACAACAACTTCGGCATACACGGCACGGGAATCTCCGTCGCGGTCGACTCCCTCGCGTCCGTGCGGGAGCTGGTCTTTGAAAGGCGGCTCGTGACGCTGTCCGAGCTGGTCGGCCTTCTCGACACCGACTTCGCGGGGCGCGACGACGTGCGCGCCGCGGCGAAGGCGGCGCCGAAGATGGGCAATGCGGACGCCCGAGCGGACGACATAGCGAAGTGGCTGATTGACTTCTGGGGCCGCGCCTTCGACGGAAAGCGCAACGACCGCGGCGGAATCTTCCGTCCGGGCACCGGCAGCGCCATGTACTACATCTGGCATGCGAGGGAGGTTAGGGCCTCGGCTGACGGAAGGCTCTCCGGCGAGCCGTTTTCGGCCAACTACGCTCCGTCGCTTGACGTGCCTGTGAAGGGGCCGGTGTCGGTAGTCAGGTCGTTCACCGAGCCGGATCTCCGTCCCGTGTGCAATGGCGGACCTCTCACGATCGAGATACACGACTCCGCCTTCGCCATGCCTGACGGCGTCGCCAAGGTCGCGCATCTCGTCAAGTTCTTCATCGACCGCGGCGGACACCAGCTGCAGATAAACACGATCAACCGTGCGACTCTGAAGGAGGCTCAGGCTCATCCCGAGCTGCACCGGCATCTCATCGTGCGCGTCTGGGGATGGAGCGGATACTTCGTCGAGCTGGACAGGGAGTACCAGGACCAGATTATCAGCCGCGTCGAGCTGTGCGCGTGAGGCGCAAAGAGTGAAGGGCAGGACGTTCGAGGTAAGGGAGTTCACTTTGCACGACGGACCGGGAGTGAGGACAACTGTCTTCCTCAAGGGCTGCCCTCTCAGGTGCGCATGGTGCCAGAATCCGGAGGGACTGTCGTTCGAGCATGAGACGATGACTCGCTCGGACGGCGGCAGGATTGCCTGCGGATGCGACTGGACGCCGGAAGATCTTGCCGAGGAGCTTGCGCGGAACGCCGACATAATGGAACAGTCCGGAGGCGGAGTGACTTTTTCCGGCGGCGAGCCTCTCGCCCAGCCCGACTTCCTGCTGGCGCTGATTCCGCTTCTGAAGGCGAAGGGCATCGGCCTTGCAATCGAGACGAGCGGGTACGCTCCGCACGAAACCTACAAGTCCGTGGTGTCGCGCCTCGACTTCGTCTATCAGGACCTCAAGCACCACGATGCCGAGGCCTTTCGCAAATGGTGCGGCGGAGACCTTTCCGTCGTCATGCGCAACGTGGAGTGGCTGAAGTCGTCCGGCGTCGAACATGCATTCCGTGTGCCGTGCATACCGGGCGTGAACGACGGCGAGGCGGACAGGAGGGCTTTTCGCTCCATTGCCGGAGACGACCGAGTCGAGTTCCTTCCGTACAACCCAGCCGCTGGTGCCAAGTATCCGATGCTTGGCCGCGAATTCCCGCTCCGTTCGCTGCTCCCGTCATGAACGGCGGTCGCAATGAATCGGAAGCGCAGTCTGACTTCGCGGCAGACTCCGGAGCGCGCTCGGCGCGGATGTCTCGAAGGGCGGGACGAAGCTTTCGGCCGCCAGCTGCCGATGCCGAGCGGCGGCAGAGCGGCTCCGAGTGTGGTATAATATGCGCTAGTGAAGTTTTCGCTTTCGACGAACTGGTGTAGCGGCATGGTCGAGTCCGGCGAGGAGATTGCCGAGACTGCGGCCATGCTTGGCTTCGACGAGCTTGAGCTCGGGTACAACACGACCGACGCCCAGGCCAGGGGCTTCGCGAAGTCGCTCGGCGTGATTCCCGTGGGCTCGGTGCACGCGTTTTGTCCGATTCCGCTTAGCGCGCCGCAGGGCTATCCGGAGCTGTATCTGCTTGCGTCGTTCGACGAGGAAACCCGGAAGATGGCGCACTTCCAGATCGTGAGGAACATCCGCTTCGCCGCGGGGATCGGGGCGGACACGCTCGTTCTGCACATGGGCCGCGTGAAGTGCCGCGGGTGGCTTTCGAGGTTCGACATGTCGCGCCG
>JAEEGL012159680.1_pt1 | contig 32790 bp, 21 predicted proteins | sample 9134231 | NCBI WGS metagenome assembly JAEEGL01 (sample SAMN16246548, study PRJNA631951) | gut metagenome | biome: gut microbiome; feature: rumen; material: fiber-attached | host: Bos | place: Iran: Karaj | collected 2018-10
GATCATGAACTCCTGGAAAGCGATCGGAGCGTCGGAGTGGGCGCCACCGTTGATGATGTTCATCATCGGAACCGGGAGGACATACGCGTTGGTGCCGCCGATGTAGCGGTAGAGCGGAAGACCGAGTTCGAGGGCGGCGGCCTTCGCGACAGCGAGGGCAACGCCGAGGATGGCGTTCGCGCCGAGCTTGGACTTGGTCGGGGTGCCGTCGAGATCGATCATGGTCTTGTCGATGGCGCGCTGGTCGGTGGCCATCATGCCCACGATCGCCGGGGCGATAACCTCGTTGACGTTCTTCACAGCCTGGAGAACACCCTTGCCGCAATAGCGGGAACCGCCGTCACGGAGCTCGAGGGCCTCGTTCTCACCGGTGGAAGCGCCGGACGGAACGGCAGCAACGCCGACAACGCCGGAATCCAGGGTAACTTCAACTTCGATGGTAGGATTGCCACGGGAATCGAGGATCTCGCGACCGAAAACTTCAATGATCTGCATAGTTTTATAGAATTAAAGTGTTTTTGCTTAACGAAAGCGTCGCAAATTTACGAAATAATTTGCACATTATCAACGGACGCGGAACACCTGGATTCCGGTTACCGCCTTTCGGCCCGCTACGTACTCTTCCAGCGTTTTCGGCTCTTCGATCACCTTCATGGCGGCACTGGATGCGTGGATGAACCGGACCGGTTTGCCGGCTTCCGCCAGGGCGATCGCACAGTGCGAGATGTCCAGTCCGTCCACCCTCGTATCGAAGCAGATAATGTCACCGCTGCGGATGCCTTTCAGCGCATTCCGGAGCCTGTCCTTGGGGATGTAGACGGAGGACTCCTCGTTGAGCCTCGCCTCGACGGCCGCGATGGCGGCCACGTCCGTCATCCGTTTGTAGGCGTCGGGATGCCGGGACATATAATGGATGGGATGGTCAAGAACGGTCCCACCCAGGGAAGCGGACATGTCCAGGATGGTTCCGCGACGGACTCCCTGCCGGGCCCATTCGGTCGTGTAGTGCACGCGGTCCTCATAGCGGGTGCAGATTCCGTCCCGGTACCTGCTTTGCAGGAGTTCTCCTGCCAACGTTTCGAAATCACCGTCTTGCCGGGCGGCCCGCACAAGTCCCAGGCACGTTTCCACGAACAGGATGCAGTCCGTCCGCGTAAGATAGATGCACAGTTTTTCTTCCGGCAGTTCCTCGAGTGTCCCCGCCACGTACGGCTGTCCAAGCAGGGCATTTGCCGCCCGGATCATCAGGTCTCCCGGTGTCTCGGAAGAATGTGCCTTCAAATCCGTCAGAACCTTTTCTGCGAGCGCTTTGTCATCCGGCGTCGTCACATAATCGATGACGCTCCGCTTCGCCTGGCCCTGGCAGGCAAGGACGGAAAGCAGGAAGACTGCCGTAAACAACCATTTCTTCATATCCTAGAAGTATTTTTTCTCCTGCCGGTACAGGGCGATGAAGATGAATATCAAGACCGTGAAGGCCCAGAGCGACGATCCGCCATAGCTCAGCAGGGGCAGGGGGATGCCGATGACCGGCATCAGTCCCACCGTCATTCCGACGTTGATGAACAGGTGCATGAAGATGCACGCGGCGACGCAGTAACCGTAGATCCGGGTGAAATGCTCCCGGCATCGCTCCGCATCCAGGATGAGGCGCGTGATCATGAATGCGTACAGCAGGATGACTACCAGACAGCCGAGGAATCCCCATTCTTCCCCGACCGTGCAGAAGATGAAGTCGGTGGACTGTTCCGGAACGAAACCGAAGGCGGTCTGGGTCCCTTGCAGGAACCCCTTGCCGGTCAGGCCACCGGAGCCGATGGCGATCTTGGACTGGTTCACGTTGTATCCCACGCCCGCCAGGTCCTCCTTCATGCCGAGAAGGACCTCGATGCGGGAGCGCTGGTGGTCCTGCAGGACCTTCTCGAAAATGATGTCGGTCGAAAAGACCAGGATGACGCCCACGATGAAGGCGGCGATGGAGAGCCCCAGGAAGCCGTCCCTTTTCCGGAAAGACTTCCGGCCCAGGAAAGGAAGCGACAGGAAACTCAGTCCCAGCAGGATATAGAGCGGCTCCACCTTCAACAGGAATGCCCACCGGAAATCCTGGGACTCCCTTGCCTGGGGAACCCAGGTAACGTTTTCCATCCAGGTCAGATGTGCCTGCACCGCCTCCTGGACTTGTTCCCAGATCCAGGGCAGGAAAGCCATGATCAGGACAAATCCGCCGCCGAGGCCAATCCGCTTCCAGAACTCTTTCCGGGGTCCCATGAAGGCATTGCACAGGGTGAGGATGCCGATGAGGATCAGGATGGAAGTGAAGGGGCTGAGGGTGAGCGTCGTGATGAACAGCAGGATGACGAGGCCGATGAGACCCAGCCACCATCCCGAGAATCCCTCCCGGTACAGGACGAAGATGAATCCGGCATAGACGAGGGCCGATCCGGTTTCGCTCTCGGCGACGATGATGAGCATCGGGACGCCGATGATGGCGGCCGTAAGGAAGAAATCCTTCCACTGCGAGAGCTTGAAGTTCTGCCGGCTCATGACATTGGCCAGCAGGAGTGATGTCGTAATCTTCGATATTTCAGCCGGTTGGAACTTGACCGGCCCGAATTCGAACCACGAATGCGAGCCGTTTACATTCTTGGAGACGAAGATGACCACGACCAGCAGGAAACAGACGACGAGGTACATCGGTATGGCCGCCTCCTCCCACAGCCGTGTCGGTATGACGAACAGGATGAGCCCGGCCAGGCCGAAGGCGGTGAGCATCCAGACGAACTGCTTTCCGCTGCGGACACTCCAGTCGAAGATGGAGGAGGGGTCTTCGGAGTGGATGGACGCGTAGATGTTCACCCAGCCGATCAGGACCAGCAGGATGTATACGCCGATCAGTTTCCAGTCGATGGACTGCTTCAGGCCCCGTTGATGTTTGTTCTCCTCGATCATCGCCTTGCTAATCCTTCTTGACGCGGGACATCAGGTTCGCCTCTTTCATCCGCCGCTCCAGGTCTTCCCGTTTCACCTCCCTGTTGAGATATTTCTCCACCATCAGCGAAGCCATCGGGGCCGCATAAGTGGCACCGAAGCCGCCGTTCTCCACGTAGGCGGCGATGGCAATCTTCGGATTGTCCATCGGCGCGAAGCAGATGAAGCAGGAGTTGTCGGCGCCGCGCGGGTTCTGGGCCGTGCCGGTCTTGCCGCAGATGTCCAGCCCGTCCACGTGGGCGACCCAGGCCGTCCCGCCCATGCCGGCTCCGGAATTGACAGCCCGCCACATGCCCTTGATCACCTTCGGGAAATGCTCCAGGCCCACCTTGGTATACTGCTTTTCGTAGAACTTCGGATCGATTTCCACGCCATCGGAGGCTTTCACGATGTGCGGAATGTAGTAGAAGCCCCGGTTGGCGACGGTGGCGCAGAAATTCGCGAGATGCATCGGCGTCGCCAGGATCTCGCCCTGGCCGATGGACAGGGAGATGACCGTGGTGGAGTTCCACCGCCCCTTGCCGTAAGCCCGGTTGTAGGTCTTGGACGTGGGGATATTGCCGCTCAGCTCGTTCGGGAAGTCGCTGCCCAGTTTCGTTCCGAAGCCGAAACTGGTCACCATGTCGTGCCAATGGTCCATCGCCTCGCCGTAGTCACCCCCGAATTTCTTGTTGTCCAGGATGTTCTTGAGCACGTAGCAGTAGTAGGCATTGCAGGACATCATGATGGACTCCTCCATGTTCAGCGGAGACTTGTGGCCGTGGCATCCCAGTTTGTGCCCGGCTCCGAAATGGTAGCCGTGGCTGCAGGGATACATCATTTCCGGTCGCAGCACGCCCTCCTCCAGGCCGATCAGTCCGTTCACGAGCTTGAAGACCGATCCCGGGGGATAGGAGGCCTGGACGGCGCGGTTGTACATCGGCCGGTAAGGGTCCTTGGAAATCTCCCCGTAGTGCTTGCCGATGTCAGCCAGCTGGGAGACGTCGATGCCCGGGGATGATACCAGGGCGAGAATCTCGCCCGTTCCCGGTTCGATGGCGACGATGGCTCCCACCTTGTTCTTCATCAATTCCTGCCCGTACTGCTGGAGTTCTGCATCGATGGTGGTGACGATGTCGTGTCCCGGCACGGCCTCCTTGTCGAACTCGCCGTCCTTGTAGGGCTGTTCGATCTGGTTGTGGGAATTGCGCAGGAAGATGTGATAGCCTTTCTCGCCGCGGAGGTCCGCTTCGCGGGCGGCCTCGATGCCGGTCATCCCCGCATAGTCTCCGGAGCGGTATTCTCCGGGGTGCTTGTCGATATAGTTCTGGTTTACCTCGGAGACATATCCCAGGAGGTTTCCGCCGGCATTGATGGGATAGTCGCGGATGCTTCGCACCTGTCCCTTGAAGCCCGGAAAGCGATATTGGACCTCGGCAAACCGGTTGTAGGTCTCGGCGGGTACCTGCTTGAGCATCGTCACGCTCTGGAAGCCGATTTTCCGGCGGTTGCGGTGGTACTCCTCCATTTTCCCGCGGAGGAATTCCGGGGTGACATCCAGCACGGCGGCCAGGGCCAGGGTGTCGAACGTTTCCACCTCCCGCGGGCTCACGAGGATGTCATAGGCCACCTTGTTGCCCACCAGGATCTCTCCGTTCCGGTCGTAGATGACTCCGCGGGTGGGGTAGATGATCTCCCGGACGGTCGTGTTGTTGTCGGCGTCGATCTTGTAGTGGTCGTCCAGCACCTGGATGGAAAAGATCTTCCCCAGGAGGAGGGCCGCCGCCACCCCCAGGCCGACAAGGAGACGGATATGTCGGCGGTCAGTGTTCATTTACGGGTATCGGGGGCCAGGATGTCGACGACAAGCAGGGAAACCACGACCCCGGCGAACAGCGAAACGCCGAAGCGGATGGCGTTGAACTGGAAGCTGCGGGTACCCGCACCGTCCGCCCAGATGTAAATGAGGAGGAAGAGGGCCTGCACCAGGAAAATGGAAAGCGCCACTTTCCCGAAGCCGTTCTTGCGGAGGGAGAAATCCTCCTTCCGGGCAAACAGTTCTCCACCGAATATCAGGCGGATGACTTCCTTCCGGACGAAAGCGACCGGAACGAGCGCCAGGACGTTGAGCCCGAGAATCCCTTCTGACAGCAGGTCCACTGCGAGGCCCGTGACGAACGCGATGATGAGGGCCCAGAAAGTGGGGACCCGGAGCGGCAGGCACAGCACCATCACCGGAAGGATGGAGAGCATCAGGTAGGGTGACAGGTTGAAATAGTTGCAAATCAGCATCTGGACGACGGCCAGCAGGACGTACACCAGGAAGAAACCGGTCTTTCTCATAGGTTGAAGTCCTCCACTTCTTCAAAGGCCGTGTTGTGCACGACGGTCACATAGCGGATCGCCGTGAAATCCTGGAACAGGTCCACTTTGATCTCATTCGTGGCCCCGTTGATGACGCGGGCTTCACCGGCGATTCCCAGCGGGATGTCCGGCGGGAACATCAGGGAATGGCCGCTGGTGTACACGGTATCTCCGACCGCATACTTGTACTGGAGCGGAACTTCCTGGAGGACAGCCCCGTTGGACTTGATTCCGTCCCAGACCAGCAGGCCGGTCGCACCCTCGTCGCCGAGGCGTCCGCTGATGGAGATGTCGCTGTTCTGGAAAGAGAAGGCGTAGGAATAATGGGCGCTGACCGCATCCACGATGCCCACGACGCCGCTGCGGGTGATGATACCGGATTTCTCCTGGATCCCGTCCTCGTAGCCCTTGTTCAGGATGATGTAGTTATGCTGCTTGTTACGGCTGATCTTGATCACCTCGGCCGGGATGTAGTCGAAGCCGCGGAACCGGCCCCGCGCCACCCCTGCGGTGTCGGCCCGCTGGGCGTGGGCGAGGGTCCGGTAGGAATCCAGTTCCTCCCGGAGCTCGAAGTTCTCGCGGGCCAGGTCCTCGTTGATGCGCCGGAGGTTGAAATAGTTCGCGACGGCCTGGGTGCTGCCCCAGACGGTTCCCATCACCCCGTGCGCGGCGCGGGCGATCCAAATCTGCTGGAGGTCGGCGTTGCGGGAGAGCATCTGCAGAGCAGCAACCTCCATGAGAATGAAGATTGCTGCATTGAAGATCCGGGGGAGGAACGTCCGCTCTTTCGCCATACTACCGCATCAGGAAGGAGTAGTTGTCCGTGTTCTTGAGGGCGATGCAGGTGCCGCGGGCCACCGCGCGGAGCGGGTCCTCGGCCACGTGGAACGGGATGTTGACCTTCTCGGTGAGACGCTTGTCCAGTCCGCGGAGCAGGGCGCCGCCGCCGCTGAGGAAGATACCGTTTTCCACGATGTCGGAGTAGAGCTCCGGCGGAGTCTGTTCCAGGACCTGCTGGATGGAGGTTTCCAAACGGGCGATGGACTTGTCCAGGCAGTGGGCGATCTCCTGGTAGGGGATGAGGGCCTCGACCGGATGGCCGGTCATGAGGTTCGGACCGCGCACGAGGAACGGCTCGGGTTCGGCGTCCAGTTCGGGCAGGACGGCGCCGACGGCGATCTTGATCTTTTCCGCCGTGGTTTCGCCTACGCGGATGACGTGCTGCTGGCGCAGGTAGTTCTGGATGTCGGCGGTGAAAACGTCACCGGCCACGCGGATGGAGTCCTGCTGGACGATACCGCCCAGGGAGATGACGGCGATCTCGGTGGTGCCGCCTCCGATGTCGACGACCATGTTGCCCTTCGGCGCCTCGACGTCGAGGCCGATACCGAGGGCGGCGGCCATGGGCTCGAAGATCAGGTAGACGTCCCGTCCGCCGGCGTGCTCGGAGGAGTCACGGACAGCACGGATTTCCACTTCCGTGGATCCGCACGGGATGCCCACGACCAGCTTGAGGTTCGGGGCGAAAAGGCTGCGGTGACGGGAGTTGACCTGGCGGATGAAACCGCGGATCATCATCTCGGCCGCGTTGAAGTCGGCGATCACGCCGTCGCGCAGCGGGCGGACGGTGCGGATGCCGGGATTGGTTTTTTCGTGCATCAGCTTGGCCTTCTGGCCGAGGGCGATGCATTTGTTGGAAGTATTGTCGATGGCGACAATCGACGGCTCGTCCAGCACGATCTGGTCATTCTGGAAAATGACGGTATTGGCCGTGCCGAGATCTATTGCGAGCTCCTGGTTGAGGAAACGGAAAGCCATTCTGTTTTTCTTTAAAGAATCGTAAATGAATAAGTGTTCAAAATTACAAAAAAAATCTTACATTCGCATAAAGAATCTGACCTTATGACCAGAAAAAAATACCTCGTCGTCACGGCCGGCGGCAGCGGCACCCGGATGGGCTCCGACCTCCCCAAACAGTTCCTTCCGCTGGGGGGACGCGCCGTCCTGAGGATGACCATCGAGCAGTTCGTGGAGGCCTGTCCGGACATCCATGTCCTGACCGTCCTTCCGGAGGCCCACGTCTCCTGGTGGCGGCGGTATTGCCAGGAACACGGCTTCAATTGCCCCCAGCGGCTGGTCAAGGGCGGTTTCACCCGCTTCCACTCCGTCAAGAACGCCCTTGCGTACGTTCCGGACGGCGCCTTGGTCGCCGTCCACGACGGCGTGCGTCCGCTCATCAGTGTCCGGCTGATCCGGGAGATGTTCGACCGGATGGAGACGGCACGCGCCCTCATCCCCGTCGTCCCGACCGTGGATACCCTGAAGGTCCTGGAGAAGGGGCCGGAGGGGGAACTCCGGGAGACGGACGAACGGGTGGACCGTTCCCGCATCTACGGGGCCCAGACCCCCCAGATCTTCCGGTCGGAAGACCTCAAGGCGGCGTATGGACAGGGGTATGACCTGGCTTTCACGGACGACGCGTCCGTCGCTGCCGGATACGGAATTCCGCTCTCCTTCATTCCGGGAGAGCGGACCAATCTGAAACTGACGACGAAGGAGGACCTGCTCCTCGCCGAGGCTATTCTTCGGATTTCCGGTTGAGGCCGGTATAGGTCGTCGACTTGAACTCCTTCACCCACACCTGGCGCTCGATGGGCTCGTCCAGGGAGATCATCGTGTCCGTGGACTGGATGTAGGGAATCTTCTGGATGGTGTTCAGCAGTACCTCCATCAGGTGGTCGTTGTCCAGGCAGTAGACCTTCGCGAGGATGGCGAACCGGCCGGTGACGAAATGGCATTCGACAATCTCCGGGATCTTCTTCAGCTGGGCGATGACTTCGGGATAGCGGGTCGATTCCGAAAGGGAGATGCTGATGAAGGCGCAGACGTTGAGACCGAGGGCCTGCGGCTTGACGAGCAGGCGGGAACCGGTGATGACGCCGTTGGCTTCCAGGCGCTTGACCCGCTGGTGGATAGCGGCGCCGGAAACGCCGCATTCGCGGGCGATTTCGAGGAACGGCATCCGCGCGTTCTTCACCAGGAAGGAGAGGATTTTCTGGTCGATCTGGTCGATGTGATAAGTGGCCATGGCGGTATAGGGGATTACTGTTTAAAACTAACCACTACAAAAGTAAAAAATTTTTCAAATAGTTGTTCATTTTCTCCCCGAAAAATTTACATTTTACAAAAAAACGGCGCCCGAAAGCGCCGTATTATAATGTCAGAAAAGGCCGGATGGCTATTTGCTTTTACTTTTTGAAACGTTTACGTCCTTTGGACGTGGGGTCTGAGGAGGAGATAATCGATTGGCAATCAGCCTCCGTCAGCGAGGCGACATCCGTTCCTTTCGGAATCCGGTAATTGTTTCCGTCCGCTTTCAGATACGGACCGTAACGTCCGTTGATAATCTGGATGGTTCCCCATTCCCGGAGGACCGGATTGGCGGCGGGGGTTCCGGGCGTGCTTTCGCTGAGAAGGGCGACGCATTCATCCAGGCTGACCTTCAACGGATCGACCCCGCGGGGAAGTTTGACGTTGCGCTCCCCGTATTTGAGATAGGGGCCGAACCGGCCTTTGGTCGCAATGACCGGAATGCCCTCATATTCGCCGATGGTGCGGGGCAGTTCAAACAGTTTCAGGGCTTCTTCGAGGGTGATCGTCTCAATCAGCTGTCCTTTTCCCAGGGAGGCATACTGGCGGTTTTCTCCCTCTCCTTTCTGGACGTAGGCGCCGAACTTGCCGAAGGCGGCTACGACTTTCTGTCCGTCAGGCGCAGTGCCCAGTTCGCGGCTGACGTGGGTGTACTCGCGGTTGGAGAGGACATCTTCCACCTGCCGGTGGAAAGGGGAGTAGAAGTCGGCGATGGTCGCGTTCCAGGCCTTTTCCCCTTCGGCGATCTCATCGAAGTCCTTCTCCACGTTGGCCGTGAAATCGTAGTCCATGATGGTTCCGAAATTCTTGACCAGGTAGTCCGAGACGATGATGCCGATTTCCTGGGGGAGAAGTTTGCCGCGCTCCGCACCGACGGTTTCGGTCCTGGTTTTCTGCGTGATGGTTCCATCCTTGAGGTGAAGGTCGGTCACCGGCACCTTTTCTCCCTCCTTGTCGCCTTTGACCACATAGCCGCGGGCGGTGGTGAGGGTGCCGATGATGGTCGCATAGGTGGACGGCCGGCCGATTTCCAGCTCTTCCAGTTTCTTGACGAGGGTCGCTTCGGAGTAGCGGGGCGGGGCGGCAGTGTATTTGCACTGCGCGGAGACGCCTTTTTCCGTCATCCGGTCGCCGATGTGGAGTTCGGGCAGGACGACCTCGCCTTCTTCGGGCTCATCGTCGTCCCGGCCTTCCAGGTAGACCTTCATGAAACCGTCGAACAGCATTTCGGTGGCCTGGATGCCATACCGTTCGGCCCGCTTGTCGGAGGCGACCCGGATGGCGGTGTTCATCACGCGGGACTCGCTCATCTGCGAGGCGATGGTCCGCTTCCAGATGAGTTCGTACAGTTTTTTCTCCTGGGCCGTCCCATCGATGGCCGTGTTCTCGATATAGGTCGGGCGGATGGCTTCGTGGGCCTCCTGGGCTCCCTTGGCCTTGGTCCGGTACTGGCGGGGATGGGAATACTCGTCCCCGAAATTTTCCAGGATGTACTTCTTGGACGTTCCCAGGGCGAGGGAAGACAGGTTCGTCGAGTCGGTACGCATGTAGGTAATCAGACCGCGTTCATACAGGCTCTGCGCGACGCGCATTGTCGTGGATACCGGAAAGTGGAGTTTCCGGGATGCCTCCTGCTGGAGGGTCGATGTCGTGAAAGGGGCTGCCGGGAACCGGGAGGCCTCCTTCTTTTCCAGGGAGTCGATGCAGTAGGTGGCTCCGATACTGTCTTCCAGGAACTTCCGGGCTTCTTCCATCGATCCAAACCGGGTGTCCAGAAGCGCCTTGACCTTGACGGACGCGGGCGTCCCTTCCGGATGGAAGAGGGCTTCTACCTTATAATAGGGTTCGCTGCGGAATGCCATGATTTCCTTTTCGCGGTCCACGACGAGGCGGAGGGCTACGCTTTGCACGCGGCCGGCGGAGAGCTTGGGCTGGATCTTGCGCCACAGGACCGGGGAAAGCTCAAAACCGACAAGACGGTCCAGGACCCGGCGCGCCTGCTGGGCGTCCACGAGGTTCCGGTCGATGTCGCGGGGGTGTTTGATGGCATCCAGGATCGCGTCCTTCGTGATTTCGTGAAAGACGATCCGGCGGGTCTTGGCGGGGTCGAGTCCCAGGGTTTCGGACAGGTGCCAGGAAATGGCCTCTCCCTCGCGGTCCTCATCGGAGGCGAGCCAGACGGTCTCGGCCGACTCCGCGCGTTTCTTGAGGTCCGCCACGACCTTTTTCTTGTCGGCCGGAACGACATATTCGGGGCGGAAACCATGCTCCACGTCCACGCTGAGTTTCTTCTCCTGCAGGTCGCGGATATGTCCGATGCTTGCTTTGACGAGATAATCGTTTCCCAGGAACTTCTGGATGGTCTTCACCTTTCCGGGAGACTCCACGATCACTAAGTTTTTTCCCTCCATAATCTTTCGCTTTGCCTAAATTTTCTGCAAAGTAAACGAGATTTCGGGCAATTATCCAAATTTTCTGATTAAATTTGTAATTCGGATAATCCGGCAAGACCTATGGTCTTGTAGACAGATTAATTTTTTTGGAATGACGGAACAGAAAAAAAAGAAGATAACCCGCTGGTTCTGGATTCTCCTGCTGGCCCCGGTCGCCCTGATCCTGCTGCTGCTGGGCATCGTCTGGATCTTTGCCGAGATCCCGACCCTGGAGGAACTGGAACACCCCGATACCAAGCTCGCGACCCAGGTCATCGCCGAGGAAGGCGAGATCCTCACGACCTATCACATCGAAAACCGGACGTTCGTCTCCTACGACGAGCTTCCGCAGCATCTGATCCAGGCGACCGTCGCTACGGAGGACGCCCGGTTCTACCAGCATTCCGGCATCGACTTCCGAAGCCTTTTCCGCGTGCTGTTCAAGACCTTGCTTTCCCGTGACTCCAGCCAGGGAGGCGGTTCCACCCTCACCCAGCAGCTTGCGAAGACCCTGTATCCCCGTAAGGAGCACGCCACCAAGCTGGACATGGTCTGGATCAAGCTGCGGGAATGGATCACCGCCATCAAGCTGGAGCGCAACTACACCAAGGAAGAGATCGTGGACATGTACCTGAACGCGGTCTTCTTCGGGTCCAATTCCTACGGCATCCAGTCGGCCTCCCTGTATTTCTTCGGCAAGAACCCCATCGACCTGAAGGTGGAGGAAAGCGCCGTCCTGGTGGGTATGGTGAACAAGCCCACCCGTTACAATCCGGCCATCAATCCCGACAAGGCCCTGGAACGCCGCAACCTGATCCTCGGCCGCATGCGGGACAAGGATTACCTGACCCGGGAGGAATGCGACTCCCTCCGGAACCTGCCCATCGAACTGCATTCGCGCAACATTGACCGGACTACCGGTGTAGGACCGTATTTCCGGGACATGCTCCGCCGGACGATGACGGCCGAACGGCCCCGGCGCAAGGCCTATGAGACTGTGGAGGACTTCCGGGCCGATTCCCTCCTGTGGGCCGACGACCCGTTGTTCGGCTGGCTGAACAAGAACCTCAAGAACGACGGTACGAAGTATGACCTGGACAAGGACGGCCTCCGCATCTACACGACCATCAACTACAAGATGCAGCGGTATGCCGAGGAAGCCGTCGCCGAGCACTTGGGCAGCAACCTTCAGAAAGTGTTCGACCGGGAACTCCGCAACCGGAAGAACCGGCCTTTCTCCAACGGAACCAGCGACAAGATCATCGATGTCACCATGAGCCAGGCCCGGCAGTGGAGCGACCGCACCCGGATGATGAGGGCTTCCGGCTATTCCGACTCCGAGATCGCGAAGAGCTTTACCGAGAAGGTCCCGATGCGGGTATTCACCTGGGATGCACCTGGATACCGGGACACCGTGCTGACGCCGGATGACTCCATCCGTTATTACAAGTCCTTCTTCCGGGCAGCCTTCATGGCGATCGAGCCCAAGACCGGTCATATCCGGGCTTATGTGGGCGGACCGGATTACCGCTATTTCAAATACGACAATGTACGTCAGGGAAAACGGCAGGTGGGTTCCACCGTCAAGCCTTTCCTCTATACCCTGGCGATGGAGTCCGGGATGACCCCCTGCGACCGGGTGCAGAATTCCCCGCAGGTGCTTGATATCGGTTACGGACGCACCTGGACACCGCAGGACCCGCATTGCGACGGGTCGATGGTGGACCTCAAGTGGGGCCTGGCCCACAGTTCCAACTCCGTTGCTGCCTGGCTGATGAAGCAACTGGGCCCCCAGGCAATGGTGGCGATGATGCACAAGATGGGAATCAGTACCAAGATCGATCCGGTCGTTTCCCTGTGCGTGGGCTCCGCCGACCTCTCCGTGTATGAGATGGTCACCTCCTACAACATCTTCCCGTCCGGAGGCCTCTACACCCATCCTCTTTTCGTAACCCGGATCGAGGACAAGGACGGAAATGTGCTGGGCGAGTTCTCCGAGCGGCGCCACGACGCGGTAACCTCGGATGCTGCCTATGCCATGATCCAGATGATGCGTGGCGTCGTGGACGGCGGTACGGGTTCCCGGCTTCGTTCCCGGTATGGCCTGAGTGGGGCCATCGCCGGTAAGACGGGAACGACCAACGACAACTCCGACGGATGGTTCATCGGCTATACGCCCACGATTACGGCCGGTGTCTGGGTGGGTGCTGAAGACCGGTACGTACATTTTACCTCCACCGCCCTGGGACAGGGTGCCAACATGGCGCTCCCGATCTGGGGACTGTGGATGAAGAAGGTCCTTGCGGACGGTACGCTGGGGATTTCCTCCAACGACGCCTTCCCCGACGAGGTGAACAAGTCGTATTGCACCGGTTCCGCCTGGGAGACGTCCACCAAGGACGAACTGGAAGAGTTTTACTTTGAATAATCAAGACCATGTCCAAATATCAGTCTGTGGCCGTCCTGTACGGCAGTGATTCTTCGGAGTGGGAGGTGGCTTGCCGGAGCGGCGAGTTCACGGCCTCCCGGATTGACGAGTCCCGGTATGATGTCTACGAGATTTTCGCCCGCTTCGGCGACTGGAAACTCGTGGCGATGCGGAAGGCCAATTCGATGCGGGTTCCGTTCCCGGTGGGGGCGCAGCCTCAGGTGGACAAGACCGATTTCTCCGCCCGGATCCTCGGTGAGAAGGTCAAGTTCGATTTCGTCTATATCATGCAGCATGGTGCTCCGGGTGAGACGGGCCTGCTCCAGGGCTATTTCGAGATGCTGGGTATCCCGCATTCATCCTGCAGCGCTTTTGTAACTACCGTGGCTTTCGACAAGTATTCCTGCAAAAGCTATCTTCGCGGCCTGGACTATGTCAAACTGGCTCCCGACGCCTTTTTCCGCAAGGGGGATGACGTGGATGCCTTCTCGGCCCAGGTTTCAGCGCGGCTGCAATTTCCCCTTTTCGTGAAACCGACCAAGGGAGGCTCCAGTTTCGGCATCACGAAAGTGACGCAGCCGGAGGAACTGCCTTCTGCCATCCGGTTTGCCCTCAAGGAAGGGGATACCATCCTGGTGGAGCAGGGAATTGTTTCCGAACATGAACTCACCTGCGCCGTCTACTACGACGGGACGGAGGTAAAGGCCCTGCCGGTCATCGAAATCATCTCCCAGACCGGCTGGTTCGACTACGATGCAAAATACAACGGCCTCAGCCAGGAGGTGTGCCCTGCGGAAATTCCCGATGCGCTGGCTGCCCGGATCCAGGACATTTCCTGCCGGCTATACCGTCACCTGGGATGCAAGGGACTGGTCCGGATGGACTATCTGTCCGCTGCCGACGGCATTTATTTCCTGGAAATCAACATCATCCCGGGAATGACCAACGCTTCGCTCGTGCCCAAGATGGTCCGGGCGGCGGGACTGAATTTTACGGATTTCCTGACGCAGATCATCGAAAACGCCTAGCTCTATGCTCCTGTCCGAATTCCTGAAAGACGGTGTCGCTTCGCTGGAGAGCCTGTATCCGACGGCGGAGGCCAAGGCCATCGTCCTCCAGCTGTGTGCCGAGGTGCTCGGAACCAAGAGTTATACGCATATCATCGAACCGCAGTACCAGATCGACAAGAAGAAGGTGCAGCCCCTGGCCGAGGCGATGGTCCGGCTGCAGGCCGGCGAACCCATCCAGTATGTCGTCGGCAAGACCGAGTTCTGCGGCCATATCTTCAAGGTGGACCAGAACGTCCTGGTCCCGCGTCCGGAAACGGAGCTCCTGGTCCGTGAAGCCATCAAGCTGGCGGCCCGGATCAAGCAGCGCCGCATCCCTTATGGCCGGACGGCCGATCCGGTCCGGATCCTGGACCTCTGCACCGGCTCCGGAAACATCGCCTGGACGGTCGCCCTGGCGGTTCCCGGCGCCCGTGTCGTGGGCGTGGACAATTCCGAGGGGGCGCTGGCCGTCGCGCGGAGCCAGAATTTCTCCGCCGAGCTGAAGTCCTCCGGTGCCCAGGCTCCGACTTTCGTCAATGCCGACGTCCTGGACACGGAGCAGGAATTCAATTTCGGGGAGTTCGACCTGATCCTGTCGAATCCGCCCTATGTGATGGAGTCCGAAAAGCATCTCATCCGGAAGAATGTCCTGGACTACGAACCGGCATCCGCCCTGTTCGTTCCGGACGAGGATCCGCTCAAATTCTACCGGGCCATCGCCCGCTGGTCCGAGCGGTTTCTTGCGATGGAGGGCAAGGGCCTGACGGAAATCAATGAAGTCCTGGGCAAGGAGACCGAGGCGGTGTTCAAGGAAAGCGGTTTCGCCCAGACCGATATCGTCAAGGACTTCTACGACAAGAACCGTTTCATCTTCTATACGAAATAACAGGGCTATGCGGGCCCTCGAACTCCTTGCGCCCGCCCGGACGGCGGACATCGGCATCGCGGCCGTCGACTGCGGGGCGGATGCCGTCTATATCGCCGGACCGGCCTTCGGGGCCCGGCAGGCTGCCGGGAACAGCGTCGAAGACATTGCCCGCCTGTGCCGGTATGCGCATCGTTTCGGCGTCCGGATCTATGTGACGGTCAATACCTTGGTCTATGAGGAAGAAATCCCGGAAGTCCGCAGGCTCCTTCTGGGACTGCAGGAGGCCGGGGTGGACGCCCTCATCGTCCAGGATGCGGCCGTGACGCGGTTGGCCCCGGAAGGAATGATTCTCCATGCATCTACCCAGTGTGCCATCCGGACTCCGGAGAAAGCCCGTTTCACCGAAAGCCTCGGCTATGGAAGGCTGGTACTGGAGCGGGAACTTTCCATGGCGCAGATCCGTGCCATCCGGGATGCTGTTGACGCTGAATTGGAATGCTTCGTCCATGGAGCGTTATGTGTGTGTTACAGCGGACAATGTTATCTTTCGGAGCATCTGGCCGGCCGCAGCGCCAACCGGGGCGCCTGCATCCAGGCCTGCCGGTCGCTCTACGACCTGGAAGACGGCGAGGGGTGTGTTCTGGTCCGCCATAAAGCACTCCTGTCACTGAAGGACTTGAATCTGATCCATCGCCTGGAGGACCTGGCCAAAGCCGGCGCCGACTCTTTCAAGATAGAAGGCCGCCTGAAGAGCCAGTCTTACGTACGAAATGTCGTCCGGGCTTATTCCGATGCCTTGGACGCCCTGGTCCGGCGGTATCCTGACCGCTACCGGCGAGCCTCTTTCGGAACGGTCCGGGGAGGTTTTACGCCCAGCCTCCGGAAGACATTCAACCGGGATTACACGGAACTGTTCCTGGACGGGGAACGCGGACCGTGGGCGGCGATGGATGCCCCCAAGTCGATGGGGGAACTGATTGGCAAGGTTTCCCAAGTGCGTCCCGGTGTCGTGACGCTTGCGCCGGCGGATGCCAGCGTGGTCCTTCACAACGGCGACGGTTTCGCTTTCGTAGGTCCCGGCGGAGACATCGTGGGTTTCCGGGGGGATGTCTGTGAAGGTTTTTCCATCCGCTGCAAACCGGTGGAAGGCCTGAAGCCCGGAACGACGCTATACCGGAACATCGATGCGGATTTCGAGCGGAAGGTGGAGGCCGACAGGCCGGTCAGGGAGATCGGCGTGACGCTCCGGGCTTTCCTCTCCGGCGGGCAGTTGAAGGCGGAGGCGGAAACGGAGGATGGCCGGAAGGCGGTCCTGAATGTCCCGACCCCTGCCGATCCGGCACGGGATGCAGACCGGATGCTGGAAACGGTCCGGATTCAGCTGTCGAAGCGCACCGGACAGTATTCTTTTGCGGTTTCTACGTTGGAAACGGAAGGAGAGGTTCCCTTCATGCCTGCTTCTTTTTTGAACGGCCTCCGTCGGGATTTGGCGACAGCACTGGATGCGCAGCCTGTCATCGGCCTTCCCCTGCGGAAGGGGGCCGGTTGGAATCTTCCCGCTCCGGAAACATTGACTTACAAGGACAACGTCGCCAATTCCCTTTCCCGGAATCTATACCGGGAAAGGGGGGCAGTGGATGTGGAAGACGCGTATGAGCTTTCCCATCGGGAAGGAATCGAGTACATGCGCACCAAGTATTGTCTTCGCCACGAACTGGGCCTCTGTCCGAAACAACGTCCCGGTACCCGTCCCGATCCGCTGTTCCTTAGGAACAACGGCCGCCGTCTCCGCCTGGATTTCGATTGCAAGGCCTGCGAGATGACCGTCCGCTAAATCAGTTCCAACACGAGGTCCACATCGCCAAAATGCCCTGTATTCTTGCTGTAACGTTCTATGTATGAACGCGTAAGCGCTCCGCGCCAAACGATGTCGTCCCGGGTGTGGAGGGGAATCTCTATGTCGAATCCGTAGCTTTTCGAGTTGTACTTGACCATGGCGGAGCATTTCCAGGTAGTTTGTGTCCCGCCGTCGTCCTCCACGATACAGAAGGCGCAGTTGTCCAGCATGGACGTCCATTCCGACACCAGGACGGCGTTGAAGTCCACCGGATTTCCGACCTGGTTCCGCCGGACGACGATGAGGAAGTCCGTAATGGAAGGGGCATAGAGCCGGAGTTCGGCTTCCGTCGTGGCCGAAAAGTCTTCGATGGCGCCGCACTTGACCCAGAACTCGCTGGCGCCGCAGAACCAGGAATCGAATTGCCGGTTCGCCTGGAACGACCGGAGGATGAGCGTCTTGAAGCTCCCCTTCGTCGCTGCCCGTGTACCGTCCGGCTTCGTCCCTACCAGGATTTCTCCGCCGCCCTTCCCCCAGTCTGGATCTTCCCGCCGTCTCATTTCCAGGGATTTGTATTCGGCGTCCAGATTCCGGCTTACGACCCAGACCGGGCGCTTCCGGGCCGTTTCCTCATCCACGAGGATCTCTTCCACGCTTCCGTCTTCCCGGCGCAGGAATCCAGTGTTCCGGACGGAATTGTCTCCGGGATCGAAGGTGATGACGGGCATTTCCTTGCCATCGAAATCTTCCGGGAAAGGCCAATAGATCTGGACGTCCGAACTGGCCAGGGCGTTCAGGAAGGCGTCGGCATCCCCGGCTTTTGTCCCGTATCGGCGGCGTACCGTCTCCGTAAGGAGGTCGCGGAGGGGCTGCGGGTAGGCTTCCACCCGGGTCTCCTGCTGCGAACCGATGCCGGCTCCGGGCATTTCGAACAGGTTCCTCATCGTGTATTCCGTGTCGTATCCGTTCCCGGACGAAGCCGAGACGGCGTCGTGGACTTCTCCAACCTGGTCTTCTCCGAAGGGAACGGCGGAGAGCAGGCCGGCCACCTCTTCGAGGGTGAAATAAGGGTTTTCCTCCTTTACGTGGAGGTTCGGGTCGTCGTCCAGCCGCTCGCAGGCGGCGGACAGGAGGGTGCAGCAGAGGCACCCGAAAAGGATCTTTCGCTTCATGGTTCAATCAGCCGGATATAAAGCCCGGTTCCACCCGCAAAGAACCGCAAAACTACCCGTTTAGGCAAAAAACGCACGGATAAATTCCGGAAACGGCCTTCCAGTGCGCTGGAGGCCTGGTCAAGTCCGGATTATTTCAGGAAAAACGTTGAATTGGCCCTGAAATGCGTGGAATCCCCCGAAAAAAGTGGTATCTTTACACAAATTGACCTAATTGATAATGCGAAAACTCATCCTTTCCCTGGCCCTTGCGGCCGCTTTCCTGCCCCTTTCCGCGAAACCCGCCCTGGAACCCTGGCAGGACCCGAATGTCTTTGAGGAGAACCGGATGCCCATGCGGGCGACTTTCGTCACCGCCGAGCAGCAGACCATGAGCCTGAACGGCCTCTGGAAATTCCATTTCAACCCGACCATCGAAGGACGCCTGAAGGGCTTTGAAGCCGTGGGCTATGACGACGCGGGCTGGGATGAAATCCCGGTTCCCGGCCTGTGGGACCTCCAAGGTTACTGCGACCCGATGTACGTGAACATCGGCTACCCCTGGCGCGGCCATTACCAGAACAATCCACCCTATCCGGCCCTGGAACACAACTATGTGGGCCAGTACCGCCGGACCTTTACCGTGGACCGCTCCTGGATCGGGAAGCAAATCTGCCTGATGATCGGCTCCGCCACCTCCAACGTCCGCGTGTGGGTGAACGGGAAGATGGTCGGTTACAGCGAGGACAGCAAGCTGGAAGCCCGCTTCGACCTGACGAAGTTCGTCAAGGCCGGAGAGAATACCATCGCCCTCGAAATCTTCCGCTGGTGCGACGGCACGTATCTGGAGGACCAGGATTTCTGGCGTTTCTCCGGCATCGCCCGCGGCGTAGAGGTCTATACCCGTGAGAAAGAGCGTCTGGAGGATGTCCATGTGACCGGATGGGCCGACGGCAGCCTGAAAGTGGCCCTGGAGGTCACCAAAGGCATCACTGCCGTGGACCTGGAAGTCCTGGATGCCAACGGCAGGAAGGTTCTCTCCGAAACCGGCCTCAAGCCGACCAAGGGAAAGGTCGACTATACGGGCTCTGTCCGGAATCCTTCTTTGTGGAGCGCCGAGGTACCGAACCTGTATACGCTCAAGGTCAAGGCTTCCACCAAGAAAGGAGCCGCTGAGAGTACGTGTGTCGACTTCGGCTTCCGCACCGTGGAAATCGTCGGCAACCAGCTCAAGGTCAACGGCCAGCCCATCCTCATCAAGGGCGTGGACCGGCATGAGCTGAGTGCCACTGGCGGCTATGTGGTCACCGAGGCCGAGATGATCCGGGACATCCGGATCATGAAGGAACTGAATGTCAATGCTGTCCGCACCTGCCACTATCCCGACGACCCGCGCTGGCTCGCCCTGTGCGACAAATATGGCCTGTACGTGGTGGACGAAGGCAACATCGAATCCCATGGCATGGGCTACGGACCTGAGACGCTGGGCCGTAATCCGCTCTTCGCGGCCGCCCACCTGGCCCGCGACAGCCGGATGGTCCAGCGCGATTTCAACCATCCTGCCGTCATTGTCTGGAGCATGGGTAACGAGGCCGGTGACGGCCCCAACTTCGAAGCCTGCTATGACTGGATCAAGGCCTATGATCCGTCCCGTCCCGTGCAGTATGAACGGGCCCTTCAGTATGAGCATCATACCAGCCACCGGTACACGGACGTCTACTGCCCGATGTACTATTCTCCGGACCAGGTCAAGGCTTATCTGAAAGTCGGCACCAAGCCCTTCATCCAGTGCGAGTATGCGCACGCGATGGGCAACTCCATGGGCAATTTCAAGGAGTACTGGGACATCGCCCGGGCCGAACCCGGCTGCCAGGGCGGCTTTATCTGGGACTTCCAGGACCAGGCTCTCCGCTGGCCGTCCGATGCCCCCGGCACCGACCACATCTACATCTTCGGCGGCGACCTGAACGACTACGACCCTTCGGACGGTTCCTTCAACTGCAACGGCGTCATCGCTGCGGACCGCACCCTGCATCCGCACGCCTATGAAGTCCGCTACCAGTACCGCAACATCCTGACGGCGGCAGGCAGCCGGCCCGGCGTCGTGAAAGTCACGAATGAGTATTTCTTCAACGACCTCTCCGCTTACCGCCTGGCGTGGTCGCTGGAGGCCGACGGTGAAGTGGTCCGCACGGGCGTGACCGAGCAGCTGGATGTTGCTCCCCAGCAGACGAAAGCTTTTGTCCTGGGCATTGGTGAACTACCTGCGGGACAAGTCGTTACCCTCAATGTGAACTATCAGCAGAAAGCGGCTGACGGCCTTCTCCCGGCCGGTCATGTCGTGGCCTACGACCAGCTCATCCTCCGGGACGAGCCCTCGCTCCCGATGGGAACGGGTGCTCCTGTGGAGGGTAAGGTGAAAGCTGAAGAATCTGCCTCGGCCTACACCTTCTCCGGAACGGTTTCCCGCAAGGGTACGTTGGGCACGATCCCTGCCCAGTGGTCGGTGACCATCGACAAGTCCGCCGGTGCCCTTTCCTCCTATAAGGTAGACGGCAAGGAGATGCTGGCCGGGCTCATGGTACCCTGCTTCGACCGTGCCCTCAACGAGAACGACCTTGGCGCCCGCTTCCAGGAACATTTCGCCTTTTGGCGGAACCTGAGCTTCAAGGTGGCCTCTGTCGCCATGAAACAGGTTGGCAACAACTGCCAGGTGGACGTCGTCTACGCTCCCATCGGCGGCAAGGCCCGTGTCAAGGTCGCCTATGTGGTGGATCCTGAAGGAAAGGTGGGCGTGTCCGAGGCGATGGAGGATGCCGGCGGTCTCGCCGACGCCCCGCACCTGTTCCGGTTCGGCATGCGTTTCGCGATGCCGGGGGCTTATTCCGATCTCGATTTCTTCGGCCTGGGCCCTTGGGAGAACTATTCCGACAGGCACAGCGCTGCCCTGCTCGGCCATTACCGCCAGCGGGTGGAGGACCAGTATCATTACGGTTACGTCCGTTCCCAGGAGTCCGGAACCCATACGGACATCCGCTGGATGCGGCTGCTGGATGCGGCTGGCAACGGCCTTGAATTCACCGCTCCGACCCCCTTCTCTGCTTCGGCTCTTCCTTTCAGCCTGGAGGACCTGGACGCCCATGTCCACTCCCTGGAACTCAAGGCCAAGGCTTGCGAAGGCAACCGTTCCCGCGGGAAGACCTATGTCCACATCGACCTCGTCCAGATGGGTGTGGGCGGTATCGATTCCTGGATGTCCTGGCCGCTGAAGGAGTACCTCCTTCCGGCGAAGGAACGGGAATTCGTCTTCGTGCTGAAGCCCGTCCACGGAATCGTGGAGTAACAAGGAAAGCGGTCCGCATCCCTGCGGGCCGCTTCCGTTTTTGAAAGTGTTTTGTGTTATAAGGCCTTCAAAAAGGCTTTGGGTCAGAACATCCTGCTGGTCTGATACTTGAGCAGGGCGTCGTCGTGATGGTGCTCCAGATGGCACGTGTTGTCAAAGAACATTACGGCGCCGTTTTCTTCGGTGTAGGCTTCCCACTCGGGCAGTCCCTGTACATTCGGATTTCCGGTACGGAAGAAGGAGATCCAGGACGCGCTCATCAGGTCAGACAACTTGTAGGCTTTCTCGGAGGCGCGGGTCATCTCGCGCTGGAGGTCGATGTTATGGAACATGAAGGGGAGTTCCATGCCATGGCTGGCCCCCACGTCGCTGCCTTCCGGTTTCCAGGCGAAGAGGAAATTGTAGACGGGAGCCGCCTTCTGGGCACTCTTGGCATTGACCTGGGCGACGGCTCCGGGACGGAAGAAGAAGTCGGTGCAGAGAAGGTCCCTCGGCTCCATATAAGGGAAGGCAGCCTTGTATTCCTCGATGTACTGGTCGGCCTTGGCCGCGTCGCCGAAGCGTTCGACCAACTTGGCGCGGGCTTCCTCGAAGGTGGTTTCCGGCTTGGCGGCGCCGTAGGAGAACTCGTAGAGGTTGGTACCGACGAGCATCGGGATGTTGCGGCTCAGTTCCGGGGCGATGGGCTCTTCCACGATGATTTTCCCGTCCAGGGTCGGAAGGGCGCCGCCGAAGCCGCGGCCGCCGGACTTGGCGGAGGCGCGGCGGGACGCAGCAACCAGTTCCTCATAGGTGAAGGTGTCCATCTTGTCGGTGTGGCCCGGGGTGACGCCGAGCTCCTTCGCGAAAGCGAGGCCGAACGCGATGGAGGTCTCGTTGTCCTGGAACGGCATGTTGGAGCCGCTTTGGACGATGGCTTTCTGGAAGAGGCCGCTGGCTGAAGGCATCGCGAGGGTGTTCGAGACCTTTCCGCCGCCGCCGGACTGTCCGCCGATGGTGACGTTGCCGGGATCGCCGCCGAAGGCTGCGATGTTCTCGTGGATCCATTCCAAAGCCTTCACCAGGTCCTGCTGGCCCAGGTTCACGGATTCGGCATATTTGCCGCCGAGTCCGCGGAGGTCGGTGTAGCCGAGGACGTTGAGGCGGTGATTGAGGGTGACGACGACCACGTCGCCCGTCTGGGCGAGGGCGCGGCCCTCGTAGCAAGGCAGGTCATGACCGGAACCGGAGGAGAATCCGCCCCCGTGGAACCAGACGAAGACCGGGCGTTTCGCCGCGTCGTTGATGCCCTTGGACCAGACATTGAGGACCAGGCAGTTCTTCTCGTCCATCGGCTCGTAGACAAACTGGAAGGCGAAGTCATAGTCGCTGCTCAGGTCGCGGTAGTTGAGCGTTTCGCCCTGCGGGGCCTTCGGTCCGTAGGTCCGGCACATCCGGACTCCTTCGAACTTGTCGGGGGACTGGGGCGGCATGAATCGTTCCGCCTTGGCATAGGGGATTCCCAGGAAAGTGTAAACGTCTCCATCCAGGAAGCCCTGGAGGCGTCCCTGCTGCGTGGAAACGACGGTAGTTGCATCGGAAACGATGGTCCTGAGCGCTGTCGCGTCAGGGTAAGCCGGACTCTTCGGCCCGCATCCGGCGGACATGGCACAGACCGCCGCCAAAAGGAGAATAGTGCGTTTTTTCATTGAGATACAGGATTATAGACGACTCCAGCCCAAAAGCCGCAGTGCGAATTACGGGATTATTCCGCGGACGAAGGTCCGTTATTTTTCTTTTCAGGTGGAAAAATCTTTTGGATGGCCGGACAGGATGGCGGAGGATAATTCCCCTTCAAAAACAAATGATTCGCCCACGTGTGAGGACAAATCGGATAATTTTACCATCGGATACCACATCCAACCGCATTCAGCCCGAAAACACTATTAACATCCAACAAACCAACAATTATGAAACTGCTTTCTTTTGCAACGAACCTGAGCAGGAAGACTGCGGCCATAGCGGCCAGTCTCTTGCTGGCGGCGTTCGGCCTGCAGGCACAGACGGTGCGTGGAACTGTCACCGATCCTGCCGGCCAGCCCGTCATCGGCGCATCTGTTTTCGTGACCGGTACCCAGAACGGTACCGTGACTGACGAATCCGGAAACTACAACCTGTCGAGGGTCCCCGCCACGGCCACCCTCCAGTATTCCTGCATCGGTTACAAGACCGTCGACCTCGCCGTCAACGGCCGCACTGTCATCGACGTCGTCCTCGAGGAAGAGACCGAGATGCTGGAAGAAATGGTCGTTATCGGTTACGGCTCCATCAAGAAGAAGGACCTCACCGGCGCCGTATCCGTCGTCGAGCCGGAGGAATTCAAGAGCAGGGCCCTGACTTCCATCGGTGACGCCCTCCAGGGCGCTGCCGCCGGTGTGAACGTGCGTACGAGCGGTGAAATGGGCGCACTTCCGTCCATCCAGATCCGCGGTACCGGTAACCTGACGAACGTGGATCCCCTTTATATTATTGACGGTGTCCCGACGGACAATAACATTGGCTTCAATGTCAACGATATCGAGAGTATCCAGATCCTGAAGGACGCTTCCGCCGCGGCTATCTATGGTTCCCGTGCGGCCAACGGCGTTATCATCATCACTACCAAGAGCGGCCAGGAAGGCCGGACCAAGGTCGAATTCAACGGCCAGGTGGGCGTCCAGAACCAGCGCAAGCTCGATTTCATCAACGGTGACGAGTGGAGAGACCTCCGCACCCGGGAATTCCAGTGGGGACGGGACAAGGGCTCCACTTCCGAGGAGACGCCGCAGTGGTGGAAGCATGACGTGGATTGGCAGGACCAGCTCCGCAAGACCGGTATCGTGCAGGAATACAACCTCGCTTTCAGCGGCGGTTCCAAGGATTCGAAGTATCGTACGTCCTTCGGTTACATGAACAACTCCGGTTATTATATCGGTCATAACATGGACCGTTTCACGGCGAGCGTCAGTTCCGAATTCAAGCGGGGCATCTTTACCTTCGGCGAGTCCGTCCAGATGGGCCGGACCAACCGGAAGTCCCACGGCAACGTGAACGTTGCCCAGATCATGCAGATCAACCCGACCATGCCGGTTCATGACGACGAGTATGGCAAGAACGGCTGGGGATACGGCAACCGCGTCTTCTGCTACCAGAACGGCCACAATGTCGTGGCGGATGCCGACGACAGCAATAATTACACCATCCGGAACTATCTCTATATCCGCGGCTCCGCCTGGGCCCAGATGCGGATCACGAGCTGGCTCAGCTACAAGCTGAACCTGGGTACGACCATCTCGAACTCCAATTCCCATGGCTGGTCCAACGGTTACGCCTATGCCTATGGCGAAACGGACTCCGCCTCTTCGGCCAGCGCGTCTTCCTCCTTCAACAATACGTTCCTGGTGGAGAATACGCTCAATTTCAACAAGAGCTTCGGTAAGCACAATCTGGCCGGTGTTCTCGGACAGTCCTTCCAGGATACCAACTCCCGTAGCATGGGCTCCGGTTCCAAGGATCTCATCCAGACGGCCGGCGGCCTGTATCTGAAGGAAGTCTCCAGCGGCGTCACGGCCGTTGCCGGCTCCGGCTCCAGCAGCCAGCACAGGCTCCTTTCCTACTTCGGCCGTGTCAACTACGACTATGACGGCAGATACCTCTTCCAGGCGACGGTCCGCCGGGACGGTACTTCCCGCTTCGCCGCAGCCCAGCGCTGGGGCACCTTCCCGTCCGTCTCCCTGGGTTGGAGAATCAGCAAGGAACCCTTCTACAACATCCCCTGGATGAATGACCTGAAGATCCGTGTCAACTACGGTACCCTGGGCAGCCAGAACGTGGGCAACTACGACTATCAGTCCCTGATCAACAGCTATACGGCCTATATCCTCAACGGGGACGGCACCCTCGTGCCCGGCCAGGCCATCACTGAAATCTCCAATACCGACATTGCGTGGGAAAAGAAAACTACGGCCAACGTCGGTGTCGACGCCGCTTTCTTTGCCAACCGGCTCCAGGTATCCTTCGAGTGGTATGATTCCGAGTCCAGGGACGTCCTGTTCGCCCAGCCGATCCTGAAGACCGTCGGTTCCACTTCCAATCCGGTCGTCAATTCCGCGTCCATCAGCAACAAGGGTATCGAGTTCACGCTCAACTACAACGACCAGATCAATGCCGACTGGTCCTATTCCGTCGGCCTGAACGTCGCTCACAATTCGAATAAGCTCAAGAGCCTCGGTTATGGTGTTGAATATCACGACAGCGGCCGCGCCCTGTCCAAGATCGGTTATCCGATCGGCCTGTTCTTCCTCGCGAAGACGGACGGCCTCTATCAGACTGATGAGGAAGCGAAGGCGGACGGCCTGATTCCGAACGCTTCCGCCGGTGACATCAAGTTCGTCGATTACAACGGGGACGGTTCCATCACGACCGAGGACCGTCAGCTCATCGAGGACAAGAGCCCGTGGCCGAAGGTGGAACTGGGTCTGAACTTCAACCTCAATTACCGGAACTGGAACCTCCAGGTCAATGGCTTCGGCCAGCTGGGCCGCTGGGTCTACAACGGACCGCGGACCATGTATGAGCGCCTGTCCGGCCTGCACCAGGTGAGCCGCGACTACTACAACAACATCTGGTCCGAGACTAACAAGCACAACAATGCCCGCTACCCGAGAACCGGTTGGAATTACACCTTCAACGATATCGACTATTCCGACCGCTGGATCGAGAAAGGCGACTTCTTCAAGTTCAACACCATCTCCCTGGGCTATACCATCCAGCCGAAGAGCGGCCTGAAGAAGGTTTTCGAGAGTGCGAAACTCTATGTGACCGCCCAGAACCTCCTGTGCCTGACCAACTACTCCGGATTTGACCCTGACTTCACCGCCGGTCTTTTCACCCCGGGTGAAAACCAGGTTCCGGAATACACCCTCACCAACTTCATCAATCCGGTGTCCTTCATTTTCGGTGTAAACGTCACTTTCTAAACTATCTGAAGTATGAAAACAGTCAAGATATGGACGATTGTCCTTTGCTCCATCCTGCTCGGGTCCTGCTCCAAGGACATCCTTGAGCTGAGCAATCCGAATTCCCTGACTACGGCCACGGCATTCGGAACGGAGGCGGATATCAATTCTTCCCTGATCGGTATCTACCACTCCTTCTACAGCAGCTACTACGCCATGATGAACACCCTGCAGTTCTCCGGACAGAGCGACGAGGCCACTTCCGAGTCCGCCGCCTGGATCCAGCAGTATGCGAAGCATGTGTATTCCGACATGAACTGCCGTTGGAATTTCACTTCCTACAACCAGCTGTATGAGCAGGTGGCCCGTTGCAACCAGGTCATCAAGTATGCGGATGAAATCGAGGAATGGAAGACCTACGACAAGGAGCAGATCATCGCACAGGCCCGGGCCATCCGTGCCTTCGACTACTACCAGCTCGCGATGATGTACCAGATCCCTCCGTATGTGGACTATGTGGCTGCGGCGGGTGACCAGCCCGAGGCCGGCGTATTCGATGACCTGTGCCAGAAAATCATCGAGGATGCCGATGCGGCCTACAAGGTGCTCCCGGCCTCCTATCAGGCTTCCGCCGGATACAACGGCCCCTGGAAGGACTCCTACATGGTGACCAAGTGGTTCGCCGCCTGCGTGAAGGCGAAGACCTACATGAACTGGGGCGATTACCTGCAGGGTGGTTATCACTACGCCGAAGCGCTCTCCGTCTACAAGGACATCATCGACAACGGCCATTTCGTCATGGTGGACGATTACACGGACAACTTCCGCTTCACGACCGAGAACAACGCCGAATCCATCTTCGAGATCCAGTTCGAGACCTGCTCCTCCAACTTCGGTAACTACTGGGGCATCACGAACAACGGCGCCAACGTGTCCACCACCTCCTGGAGATGGAAGTTCCTGGGTACCGGTCCTGTGGGCTGGACCGACCAGAACGGCGAATACTGGGTGCTCCCGGCCTTCAAGAACGAGAAGGCGAAGGAACATATCAACGGAAGTGAATGGGATTCCCGCATCCCGGCCACGATCTTCTATGCCGACATCTTCAAGGATTTCCCGCAGCACGTGCAGTGGCAGACCTGGTCCGCTACGCAGGGCCGGAAGACGGCTGACAGCGAAATCAGTGCGGATGCAGCCGGATTCTCCTTCATCGACTGGGTGGCGAACCGCGTCTACTGCAACAAGTACACCGGCCAGTATCAGGACTACGTTTCCCTGAACGCCAGCGGTGTCGATGCTACCAATCAGCGCATTTTCCGCCTGGGTGAAATCCTCCTGGACTATGCCGAGTGCCTTGCGCAGACCGGCGATCTCAAGGGTGCCGTGGCCGTCATCGACCAGGTGCGCGAACGGGCTGGCCTGTGCCCGCTGGGCGAGCGCCAGAACTACAAGGTCGAGTCCGTGTGGACCAATCCGGAAACCGGTGGCACGACCGATTTCAACAAGGAGTACGGCTATGCCGCCTTCGAGAACAACAGCACTTCCTACACGCTGGCCGACATCATGAAAGTCCTTGATATCGAGTGCATGAAGGAAAGCTGCTTCGAGACCGAGCGTCTCGTGGACATTCGCCGCTGGGGCCTGTCCCGCGACAACGAGTTCCTCGCGAAGGTGAAGAAACGTTCCTACAAGTACAATGCGAACTTCACGCCGGTCCGTGCCTGGCTCCCGCTCCCGACCGACGACGTGCAGAACAATCCGAATCTGAATCAGCTGTCCGGCTGGTAGCAGATACAGGATTCCAAGACAGGTGCAGGGGCCGCACTGGCGACCTTTGCACCTTTTTCCGATAACAGACTAACCCGATTCAGAATATGGCAGACTTCTTCCAAAAAACCGGTCTTCCGAAGGCCCTGTCGCTGGGGTATCTCGGCGTCATGATCTTCATGATGAGCGAAGGACTGGAACAGACCTGGCTCAGCAAGTACATCACGGACCAGAATTTCAACTCCGCCACCCTCTTCGCCGTCTACGGCATCGCCGTCACGATCTCCTCGTGGCTGTCCGGCGTCATCTCCGAAACGTTCGGACTCCGGCGTGCGATGCTGGCCGGCTTCTTCATCTACCTGGTCGGTGTCATCGGCTACGCCGGGTTCGGTCTGCCGAACCTGAACTGGCCGGTCCTGATGACCACTTATGCGCTGAAGGGCCTGGGCTACCCGCTCTTTGCCTATTCCTTCGTGGTATGGATTTCCTACCGGGTGGAGCAGAAGACCCTGAGTACCGCCCAGGGATGGTTCTGGTTTGTGTTCACCGGCGGCTATCAGGTCCTCGGCGCCTACTACGGCGCCTGGTCCTTCGCCCATCTGGGCGTGATTCCGACCGCCTGGACCTCCCTGGTGTTCGCCACCATCGGTATGCTTTTCGCCATCTTCCTGAACAAGGCGCCGGATACGAACCTCTTTGCCGACCCGAACGCCGAGAAAGGCAACAAGTTCAAGGAATTCTTCCGCGGTCTCGGCATCATCCGGCGGGAGCCGAAGGTGCTTGCCGGCGGCATCGTCCGGATCATCAACACGATCTCGCAGTTCGCCTTCCTGGTCTACATGCCCCTGTATATGCGCCATATGGGACTGACCGACGCCCAGTGGGCCAGCATGTGGGGCATCATCTTCTTCATCAACATCTTCGCGAACCTGCTTTTCGGTTTCGTCGGGGACAAGATCGGCTGGCGTACGACCATCGAGTGGTTCGGCGGCGTAGGCTGCGCCGTGGGCGTGCTGCTGTTCTTCTACGCCCCGCAGATTTGCGGAAATTGGTGGTTCATCCTGGTTTGCGGCATTCTTTGGGGCATCATGCTGGCCGCTTACGTTCCGCTGTCCGCCCTGGTGCCCTCCCTGGTCACCACGGACAAGGGCGCGGCCGTGTCGGTGCTTAACCTCGGCGCCGGTCTCGCCACTTTCGTGGGGCCGCTCCTGGTGGGCCTGTTTGCGACGCCGTCCGCTCCGGTCGTCGGTTACACCCGCGTCAGCTGGGCCCTGGCGATCCTGTATCTCTGCAGTTCCCTCATGACCTGGCTGTTCCTGAAAGAAAAGAAGTAGTCCATGGGCAAGATCGAAGAAGCGCTCCGGCATACCACCGATACGAAACGGCTCGTCATCGGTCCGGGTTGTGTCCGGGAAAGTGCGGCCATGTTCCTTGACCTCTTTCCTGGAAAGAAGGCCATCATCGTTGCCGACAGGAATACCTGGGAAGTAGCGGGGAAAGATGTGCTTCGGTCCCTTTGCGAGGCCGGCGTTCCCCACGATGAACTGTTCCTATTCACGGATCCTGACCTGTACGCCGAGTGGTCCTACCTGGAGGAATTGAAACACTGTCTAGAGAAGACGGATGCCATTCCCATTGCCGTGGGGTCCGGTGTCATCAACGACCTGGTGAAATACGCGTCATTCCTGCTGGGCCGCCGGTACATGACGGTTGGAACGGCCGCTTCCATGGACGGCTACACGGCCTACGGCTCCTCCATCACCATCGACGGCAACAAACAGACGGTGGACTGTCCCGCCCCGTATGGGTTCGTGATGGATCCCGTCATTGCCGCCGAAGCGCCCAAGGAACTGTGCGCCAGCGGTTATGGCGACCTCATCGCGAAGATCCCCGCAGGTGCGGACTGGATGCTAGCCGAGGCGGCCGGTGTGGAGGCGATCGACCCCCTGTCGTGGGGGCTGGTCCAGGACGGATTGCGGGAGGCCCTGGCCGACCCGGTCGCTGTCCGGAACGGAGACGTCGCCTATACGGAAAAACTGTCGGAAGGACTGCTGATGAGCGGTTTCGCCATGCAAGCCTACCGGTCCAGCCGTCCGGCGTCCGGCATGGAACACCAGTTTTCGCATTGCTGGGACATGGAAAACCTTTGCTATCAGGGAAAACATGTTTCGCACGGGTTCAAGGTGAGCATCGGAACGCTGGTTTCCACGGCCTCCTTGGAGTTTCTCCTGGAGGAGGGCTTGGACGGACTGGACGTGGACGCCTGCGTGGATGCGTGGAAGACCTGGGAGGAAACGGAAAAAGACATCCGGCGTATCTTCGAAGGGAAGCCGGGCCATCTGTCCCGGGCCCTGAAGGAGACGAAAGACAAGTATGTGGATAAGGATGGGCTGAGAAAGCAGTTGGTGGCCCTGAAGGCCGCCTGGCCGGCCCTGTCCCGCCGGGTGAAGGACCAGATTGTCCCCTTCGGCACCCTGAAGGAGAACCTCCGGCTGGTCGGGGCGCCCTATGAACCGGAGATGATCGGTGTCAGCCGCGAAAGGCTCCGTACCACACTGAAGTATATCCCTTACATGCGCAGCCGCTTCACGAACGTTGACGTGCTCTTCCGCTGCGGCCTGCTGCCTGCCCTGGACCGTAAACTGTTTGGAAAAGGAGGAATATGGGAAACCAGTATGTAATCGGACTCGACTTCGGCTCGGATTCAGTCCGGGCCCTGGTCGTCGATGCCCGGACGGGAGAGGTCCTTTCCTCGTCCGTCAAAGAATATCCCCGCTGGGCGGAAGGGCTGTACTGCAACCCCTCCGCCAACCAGTGGCGCCAGCATCCGCTGGATTATCTGGAAACGCTCGAATCTTCTGTGCGGGAGGCGCTTGGCGCCTGCCCTGCCGGAGTCGCCTCCCAGGTTGTGGGCATCGCCCTTGATGCGACGGGAACGACCTCTGTCTTTACGGACCGGACCGGTGTTCCGCTGTCGCTCAAGCCGGAGTTCGCTGAGAATCCGGATGCCATGTTCGTCCTGTGGAAGGACCATTCCGCCATGCGCGAGGCAGACGAAATCAATGCCCTCTGCAAGTCCTTGGATCTGGATTATACGATGTACGAAGGCGGGACCTACAGCAGCGAATGGCTTTGGGCGAAGACCCTGCACTGCATGCGGTCCAGTCCTGAAGTAGCCAGGGCAGCCTACGCCGTTGTCGAGCATTGTGACTGGATTCCCGCTCTGTTGACCGGTGTGACCGATGCCGACAGGATTGTCCGGAGCCGGTGTGCGGCCGGCCACAAGGCGCTCTGGGACGCCCGCTGGGGCGGTCTTCCGCCGGAGGACTTCTTCCGGAAACTGGACCCGGATCTGGTCCGCTTCCGTTATGACAGTCCGACGGTCACGGCCGATACGCCGGTGGGACACCTGTGCCCGGAATGGGCGGCCCGGCTGGGCCTGAAGGAAACGACGGTCGTAGCGGCCGGCGCCTTCGATCCCCACATGGGCGCGGTCGGCGCCAAGATCAAGCCGGGAACGCTCGTGCGTGTAATCGGTACCTCGGCCTGCGACATGGTAGTAGCCCCTTATGAGGAGGTCGGAGACCGTTGCATCAGGGGTATCCTGGGGCAGGTGGACGGATCCATCCTCCCGGGCATGGTGGGAATGGAAGCCGGACAGGCCAGTTTCGGGGATGTCTATGCGATGTTCCGACGCATTCTGGAATGGCCGCTGCGGACCTTGTCGGGACTGACTGGAGATGCACTGGAAAAGGCTGTCGGTCAGATTCTTCCCGCCCTGACAGCCGAGGCGGAAAAGATTCCGCCGGAGGAAAGCCTGCTGCTGGCTACGGACTGGATGAATGGCCGCCGGACCCCCTATACCAACCAGAAGGTGACCGGAACGCTTACCGGTCTGACCCTGGCCGCTTCTGCTCCTTTGGTGTACCGGGCGCTCGTGGAAGCTACTTCCTTCGGCAGCCGGGCCATTGTCGAGCATTTCCGAAGGGAAGGCGTCTCCATCAACCGGATCGTGGGCATCGGCGGCATCGCCCTGAAGTCCCCGCTGGTGATGCAGACGATGAGTGATGTCCTGGGCATGCCCATCGAAGTCCCCGACACCACCCAGGCATGCGCACTTGGCGCCGCCATGTTCGCCGCCACGGCGGCTGGCTTGTACACCTCCGTGGAAGCCGCTTCGGAGGCCATGGGACCGGATATCGCCTGCCGCTATGAACCGGATCCCGACCGCTCTGGGTATTATGACCGCAAATACAGGGACTATCTCGCCCTGTGCCGGTTCACTGAACAACTTGATGAAACCAGAAACAAATAACGAATGACCATGAAAAGAATTGCAGCCCTGGCGGGATTGCTGCTGGCCGTCTGCCTGACCGCATCGGCCCAGCGCCATCCCAGAGCCCCTTACCGTTTCGACCCGGTGGAGCCGGGCGTCCACGATCCCGTCCTCGCGAAGGA
>JAEEGL014790838.1_pt1 | contig 32787 bp, 45 predicted proteins | sample 9134231 | NCBI WGS metagenome assembly JAEEGL01 (sample SAMN16246548, study PRJNA631951) | gut metagenome | biome: gut microbiome; feature: rumen; material: fiber-attached | host: Bos | place: Iran: Karaj | collected 2018-10
GCTGTCAAAGGTCAGATGCTCCAGCTCCTTGACAAGATGACACTCAACACAATGAAAAAACCTGATGTTGTGGCTGTGCTTGAGATATTTCTTGCATATTTGAGACAGGAGGAACAATCAACATGAGCAATGAAGAAATTGAGATGATGAGAAAGACATGCATGGCATATGAGGCAAAGCTGATTGAGCTGATGGGAGAGGATGCTTTTCATGCCTTTGCCACAGAGCTTGCCAGAGAATTCTTTGCTGATGCAATCTGTGGCATGGCTGATGGAGATTTCAAAGAGACCATTCTTGACAATTTTGATGCAATCACAGGCTCTGAGGCTGATTATCAGGAATTGATGGCAAACATCAAGCCAAAAGATTGTGAGCATTGTGCTCATTGCATCCCAGCTGGGAATGTTTCATTCTGTGAATTGCCAGAATGTGATTTTGAGGCTTTGGGAGGAGATGAAAATGAAAGATTATCAGGAAATAGTTGAGAAAATCCTCAAAGAGCATCCTGTCACAAGGGATGATGACAACAAGCTGTTTGTCTGGGTATGCTCAGAGCTCAAGCCTGATGTCATGGGAAAGCCTTTTGGCAAAGTGATGTTTTATGCTCATGATCTTGGCTTGCCATCATTTGAGACAATCAGGAGAACAAGACAAAAGCTCCAGCATGACAAGCCTGAGCTGAGGGGCAAGAATTATGAAAAGAGAATGGGAAAGCAATCAGAATACATTCAGAAATTTGGGAGGAGATATGCATGAACAAGGTTGAGCTTATTGGAAGATTGACAAAAGAGCCTGAGATCAAGCTGACATCCAATCAGACACAATTTTGCAATTTCACAATTGCTGTTGACAGGAGATTCAAGGATGCAAATGGTCAGAGACAGGCTGATTTCATCAATTGTGTTGCTTGGAAACAGACAGCTGTTTTCATCCAGAAATATTTTCACAAGGGCAACAGGATTGGTGTTGTTGGTAGCATCCAGACAAGGAGCTTTGATGACCAGAATGGACAAAAGAGATTTGTGACAGAGGTCATTGTTGATGAGGCTGAGTTTGTGGAATCTCAGCCATCAGCACAGCCAGCTCCAGCTCCAACATCAGATGAGACAGCTGTGACAGCTGATGAGCCATCAACAAATTTTGAAAAAGCCACAACAGAGGAGATGGCTCAATTGCCTTTTGAGATATGAGATGGCAATCATACAACAAATACAAGAATCAAAGAACACAATACAAGGGCATCAGCTTTGATTCCAAGAAGGAATGTGAATATTACATATATCTGGAGAATCTTGAGGCTCAGGGAGCAATCTCTGAGCTCAAGAGACAGGTCAGATTTGAGCTCCAGCCATCTTTCAAGCACAATAGCAAGACAATCAGAGCAATCACATATGTGGCTGATTTCACATTCTATGATCAGCAAGGAAAATTCCACATTGTTGATGTTAAAGGCTCAAAAGACACATTGACAGAAACATTTAAGATTAAAAGCAAGATGTTTTTATATAAGTATGGCACAGAGATTGAAATTGTTTGATTTGACATGTGTTTTCTCTTATTTATATTGTTCACCACATTGATGGAGACAAGACAAACAATGATATTTCCAATCTTGATGTAATGCCAAGAGGAGAGCATTCATCATTGCACAGAAAACAAGAGATAAAAGAAGGTAAAAAGCTATTTACCAAAGAAGATGATGCAATATCAAGGACATGACATTGAGGAGGTCTGAGGAGGTGAGAAAATGATTGAGGGTTATTTGCCTGTGATGAGGATTCCAGCCAGCTGTGCTGAATGCAATTTCAAGATTTCCAATGTGCTGGGATTCAAGGTTGTTTATAAATGCAAGGCAATCAAGAACAAAACAAGGCTGATCACAGACAGAGAGAAAGAGCTTTGCTCTATGAGACCAGATTGGTGTCCAATCCAAAAGATGCCAGAGCCAAAAGATCAGAATTCAGATTTTGATTTTTTCGGAGGTCTGGCAAGAGGACACAACAACATAATTGAGGAGATGAATTCTCCAAAATAGTACAACAATTGCATAATTATCAGAAAAAGCCTAAAATTATATATAATTGAGGGCTTTTTTCTTGCCCCAGAATAAAAAGGAGGACACAACATGATCATTGATGTTTCTGAGCACAATGGCAAGCTGGATTGGGAAAAGCTCAAGCCTCAGATTGAAGGAGCAATCATCAGATGTGGCTTTGGCTCTGACTATTCCAAACAGGATGATGCATACTATTCCAGAAATGTTTCTGAATGTGAGAGGCTTGGCATTCCTTATGGTGTTTACATATATTCATATGCAAACACTGTTGCAAAAGCCAAATCTGAGGCAAATCATGTCAAGAGGCTTGTCAAAGGTCACAAGCTCTCATTTCCAATCTTTTATGATCTTGAGGAAGGGAGATATTGTGATTATGCATCAAAGATGGCTGAGACATGGATGGCTGAGATGTCAGGCTTTGATGTCGGTATTTATGCCAATGTTTATTGGTGGAAAAACTATCTCAAGAATGTTTCATGCAATAACAAATGGGTTGCATATTGGGGAGCAACACAGCCATCAATCTCTGGCATGGTGCTTTGGCAATATTCTGAGAATGGCAAGGTTGCTGGAATCTCTGGATTTGACCTCAACAAGAACATTTCAATGCCAATTCCTCAGCCTACACCAACACCAGAGCCGACACCAACACCAGAGCCTCCGAAACCTGAGCCGACAGATGAAAATGCTGGCATCTGGAAAGTCACAGCTCAGCATGGTCTTTATATGAGGACAGGAGCTGGCACAGACAACAAGATCATCACATGCATGCCATATGGCTCACAGGTTGCTTGCTATGGAGGCAAAGATGGAGATTGGCTCAAAGTCACATGGAATGGCAAATCAGGCTGGTGTTGCAAGACATATCTTTCAAAATACTCAGATTATGACAAATCAAAGGCTGGCACATACAAGGTCACAGCCAAATCAGGTCTTTGGATGAGGACAGGAGCTGGCACATCAAACAGCAAGATCAAATGCATGAGCTCAGGCTCAACATGCACATGTGATGGATTTTACAAAGATGGATGGCTGAGAGTGACACAGGGCTCAACAGGATGGAGCTCATCAGATTATCTGTCAAAGAAATAAAAGGAGGAATGAACATGTCAAACAAGGTTTATGATGTATTGAAATATATTGCACAGATTGTGTTGCCAGCAATAGCAACATTATATTTTGCATTAGCTCAGATTTGGGGCTTTCCATATGCTGAGGAGATTGTTGGCTCAATCACAGCAATTGATGCTTTTCTTGGAGCTGTCTTGATGATCAGCTCAAGCCAATACAAGAAAGCCCTTGAGAATGGGGATGAGGAAAATGGCAAGGCTTAAAGCATGTCATATTTGTGGAAGGATTCATGATGCATCCATCAAATGCAAAAGAGCCGATATGAGAACAGACAGAGAGCACCATCTCCGTCAGACAAATCGCTGGCATGCAAAGAGTTTGCAAATCAGAGAGAGATCAAATTGGTTGTGTTCTGTTTGTAGAGATCAAGGAATCATCAATCATGAATCTCTTGAGGTTCATCACATTGAAAAGATCAGAGACAATCCTGAAAAATTTCTTGATGATGATAATTTAATATGTTTATGCACAAAGCATCACAAACAAGCTGAAGATGGTCTGATTGAGCCAGACCATCTGAGGCATTTGGCTCAATTACGAGACAATTATCAATGACAGGGCTATGTTATATATGCCCCCATGCATTGATGACCTGTTTTGAGCAACAATTTCAAAATCACACCGAATCTCTGAACACATCATCATTTTATGCATAATTTTTTGGAAATGGCTAAAAAATGGCTAAAAACAGCCTAAAAACAGCCTAAAAACAGCATTTTTTAAGAAAAACAGCCAAAATTGAAAATGAGAGGATTGGCTGTGGCAAAACACCAAAAGTGGTGGCAAAATGCTGAAAAACACATATTTTTATGATAATAACACATAGGAGGTTATCATGGCAACAAGAAGGACATCCAAAACAAATGAGCTCCAAAAGCAAGCTGAGGAGATTCTCAAGATGGCTGAGACAGCTGGCTTGCAAGAAAATTATTTTTTCAAGACCACATTTCAGAGGTATCAGGTGCAAATTGGCATTCTGGCTGAGCTCCAGAAAACAATTGAGAGCTCTGAGACATTGGTTGAAAAGGAATATGTCAAAGGGAGAGGCAATCTCTACACAAACCCAGCAATTACTGAATACAACAGGACAACAGACAGTGCAAACAAGACTGTCCAGACACTGATCAAGATTCTCAAGGGATTCAAAGCAACAGAATCATCCAATGAGCAAGATGCATTGCTTGCCATCATCAATGGTGGTGATGAGGATGAGGAATAATCAGAGCACAAAGAGCTCTCAGCTGAAAACACCAGCAAAGAAATCTCCAGCTCCAAAGAAAAAGCCAGCCACAGCTCAAGCAAAGAAAAAGGCTGAGCCAAATCTTGTGCTGAGCTCTCCAGCTTATCTGTATTGCAAAGAGGCTGTCAGAAAAAAGACAACACCAAAATATGTCAAGAAACAGATGAGAGCTTGGATGCCTATTGCTGAGGGTAAAAATTCCAAATACAAGGTCAGTGAGAAAAAGCTCAAACAGGTTGAGGCTCTTTTGAAAATCCTCAAGATGCCAAAGGGCTTGAAAGCTGGTCAGAGCCTCTTTGAGTGCTCCACAAAATATCAATGGTTGATTTATGTGGCTGTCATTTGTACTGTCCACAGAGACAATCCATCAAAGAGAAAATATGAGATCAATGTTGATGAGATATGCCGAAAGAATTTCAAGACATACACTGTTGCAACATTGTTCATCCTTTTATTTTTCACAGAGCCCAAATTCTCAAGATTTTATTCTGTTGCTCCTGATGGCTCATTGTCCAGAGAGATCAGAGAGGCAATTGCTGAGACCATCAAGAGCTCTCCAATCATCAGGGAATTCAAAGGCAAACAGAGATTCAAAATCCTGAGAGATTATATCTTCTGTAATACCACAGACATCAAATATGAGCCTCTGGCATATTCAACATCCAGAATGGATGGTAAATTGCCCAATGCCTTTTGTGCTGATGAGGTTGGAGCATTGCCAAATTCATATGCAATTGAGGCAATGAGATCAGGTCAGCTTAACATTCTCAACAAGTTAGGATTCATCATCTCCACAAAATATCCAACATTAAACAATCCATTTGAGGATTGGGTTGATTATGCAAAGAAGGTGCTGGATGGCTTGATTGAGGATGAGACCATCTTTGCATTGCTATATGAGCCAGACAATCCAAAGAATTGGATGACAGATGATCTTGTGCTCCAGCAAGCAAATCCTGTTGCTCTGGAATCTGAGGAAATTTGGAATGATCTTTTGAAAAAGAGAGCATATGCAATTGCTGTGGAATCAGCAAGAGAGAATTTCTGTTGCAAGCATTGCAACATCATATACACAGGAGCTGGCACAGAGACATATGTTGATGTGTCCAGATTGCAATCATGCAAGGTCTCTGAGATTGATTGGAGAGACAGAGTTGTTTATGTTGGCTTGGATTTGTCAGAATCCAATGACAACACATCTGTGAGCATCTTGGCTGTTGATGAGAACAATCACATCCTTGCTGATTCTTATGCTTTCATTCCAGAGGGAAGGATTGAGGAGAAGATGAGCACAGAGCATGTCAATTATAGGGAATTATTGAACACAGGCAAGGTCATTGCATGTGGAGATTCTGTCATTGATTATGCTGTTGTTGAGGATTTCATCCTGAGCATTGAGGAGAGGATGGGTGTCAGGATTCAAGCTGTTGGATATGACAGATGGAATGCTCTGAGCACAGCTCAAAAGCTGGAGAGAGCTGGTCTTGTCACTGTTGAGATCAGACAGCACAGCTCTGTCTTGCATCCTCCAACAAAGCTCTTGAAAGAGAAAATCCTCAATGGTGAATTTGCATACACAGAAAACACTCTTTATGAGATTAATTTCCAAAATGCAAGATGCACCTATGACACCAACAAGAATCAATATGTCAATAAAAAGAAAAGCACAGGCAAAGTTGACATGACAGTGAGCACAATCAATGCCATGTTTCTTGTGCAACAGGATTGTTTCTTGAATCAGGCTGATTTTACAATTCAAATTTTCTGATAAATATCAACATCTTGGGGCAAAATATTGACAATCCACAAGATGTTGTATATTTTATAATTGGTTTATAAGGAAAAAACATCTATTTATTATGAGGTGATGTTCATGCCTTTATTTAAGAAAAGAGAAAAAACACCAGCACAGGAGAGCCGAGATGTGTCTGTTGATGAATCAACAGTGAGTGATGTCCTTCTGAGAGCTCTCCTGTCTGGTGAAACTATATCCAGAGACAAAGCAATGAACATTCCAGCTGTGGCATCAGCTGTTGATTTGATTTCCAGCTCTGTGGCAACAATGCCTGTCAGATTATTCAAATATAAGGATGACAGGGTTGAGGAGGTCACAAAGGATGACAGGGTTTCCATGCTGAATGGTGACACACATGACACTCTTGATGGTTATCAGATGAAAAAGGCTTGTGTCATGGACATGCTCCTTGATGGTAATGGTTATATATACATCAAGAAAGATGGAAATGATGTCTCTGGTCTTTATTATGTTGATGACAGATTCATTGCAATCAGCATTCTGGATGAGCCGATATATAAAACTTATCAGATTGGCTGTGGTGGTGGAATGTATCAGCCATTTGAATTCATCAAGCTCCTGAGAAACACCAGAGATGGAGCAAGAGGCTTTGGCATCACTCATGATGTTTCCAAAGCTCTTGAAACAGCATACAGAACAATGCTCTATCAGCTCAAGATGGCAAAGACCAATGGCAACAAGAGAGGATTCCTGAAATCTGAGAGAAGGCTTGGACAGGATGAGATCAATCTCTTGAAACAGGCTTGGAATAATCTTTATTCAACAGATTCTGAGGAGAATGTTGTTGTCCTCAATAATGGAATTGATTTCAAAGAGGCATCAAACACATCTGTTGAGATGCAATTGAATGAAACAATGAAGAATCTCCAAGATCAGATCAAGGACATTTTCCACATCTCTGATAATTTTGAGCTGACATTCAAAATGGCAATATATCCTGTTGTCAAGGCTTTTGAGACAGCTCTCAACAGAGACCTTTTGCTTGAAAAAGAAAAAGGCAAATATTTCTTTGAGCTGGATGTCAAGGAGATCATCAGAGCCAACATCAAGGAAAGATATGAATCATACAAGCTGGCAAAAGAATGTGGATTCATGACCATCAATGAGATGAGGAGAGCTGAAAACATGAATCATGTTGAGGGGCTTGATGTCGTTGATTTGGGATTGGGCTCTGTTCTTTACAATATTGAGACACATTCTTATTACACACCAAACACAGACACCATCAAGACAGAGGAGGATGATGCTGTCATAGATGGAGAGGAGGGATTGACAACATGAAAATAATCATCAGAGCTGATCATGTTCACATTGAGGGATATGTCAATGCTGTTGAGAGATTGTCAAAGCCTATCACAGAGAGGCTTGGCACATTCAGAGAAAGAGTGATGGCTGGCACATTCAAGAAAGCTCTCAAGAAGGCTCAGGATGTCAGGATTCTCTTGAATCACAAAGAGGACAGAGATTTGGGAGGCATCAAGGATGGCAATCTCAAGCTGGAGGAGGATGCAATTGGCTTGAGAGCTGAGGCTGACATCTTTGACAAGGATGTGATTGCTGATGCAAAGGCTGGGAGGCTTGTTGGCTGGTCTTTTGGTTTCTTTCCTATTGAATCCAGAGACACAGCTGAGGATGGAATGCCAATCAAGGAGCTCCATGAGATTGATTTGAGAGAGGTCTCCTTGCTCAACAGGAATCACACACCAGCATATGATGGCACATTGGTTGCTGTCAGGGATAATGAGGAGAAGATGATCATTGGAGAGACAATGCTTGCTGATTCCATTGAGATCAGAGAAGATTCTCCAGATGAGAATCCTCAGGATGAAAAGCCTGAGAATAAAAAAGAGGTAACAAGCGAATATTTCGCTGGTTATAAATCCATGATTGCCGAGATGAAGGCATAAAAAAACAAAAGGAGGAAAAAATCATGGCATTTAATTCAATGAAGGCACAGATTGAGAAAAAGAATGACCTCATCAAGAAGGCTGAATCCATTGTCAATCTGGCTGAAACAGAAAAGAGAGAGCTGACAGATGCTGAGGCTCAGGAGCTTGCTGAAATCAGAGATGATGTCAAGAAGATCAAGGACATGCTTCAGATGATGGGTGAGCTTGATGATGCCAGAGCTTGTGGTGGCAAGCTGGAAAAGAAAGAGGCTGGAGCTGAGGCTGGGGCTGATGCAAAGGCTGATGATCAGGCAAGAGAGCTGGCTGAGACAAGGTCTTTTGATGCTTATCTCAGAAACAGAGTTCTTGAGACCAGAACAAATCTCACAGAGACAGACAATGGTGCTGTCATTCCTGAGACCATTGCAAAGAAGATCATCAGCAAGGTTTATGACATTTGTCCTATCCTTGACAGGTCTGACAAGTATTCTCTCAAGGGTGATCTTGTAATTCCTTATTATGATGAATCCAGCACAGCAATCACTGTTGCTTTTTCTGAGGAATTCAACGACCTCACATCTTCTGTTGGTAATTTCACCAACATCACTCTGAGTGATTATCTTGCTGGAGCTCTCACTCTCATTTCAAGAAAGCTCATCAATAATTCTCAGTTTGATCTTGTTGCTTTTGTCATTGACAAGATGGCATATGCAATTGCAAGATTCATTGAGAATGTATGCATCAATGGTGGCAATCCTGATGCATCAACACATGTCAACAAGGTCAAAGGTCTTGCTGGCTCTGTCACTCAGAAAGTTTATGCTGGCTCAACATCAGCAATCACAGCTGACAAGGTCATTGAGCTCAAGGATTCTGTCAAGGATGCATTCCAGAACAATGCAATGTGGATAATGTCCAGAGCAACAAGAACAGCTCTGAGATTGCTCAAGGATGATGTTGGTCGTTATCTCCTTCAGGATGACATCACAGCTCCTTTTGGCTCAACATTACTTGGCAAGCCTGTTTATGTCTCTGACAACATGCCTGAGATTGCCTCTGGTGTAAATGCCATTTATTATGGTGATTTCAAGGGCTTGGCAACAAAATTCTCTGAGGATGTCAACATTCAGGTGCTCAGAGAAAAGTATGCAACACAGCATGCTGTTGGTGTTGTTGGCTGGGTTTCCTTTGATGCAAAGGTTGAAAATGCTCAGGCAATCTCTGCCCTTGTCATGTCGGTCAGTGCATAATTAAAGGAGGGAAAGATCAATGGCAATTTATAAGGCAATAAAATCATTCTCTGGCATCATCTCCATGAAAAAGGGAGATGAGAGAGAGATCAAGGATGAGGATGTGGCAAAGGATTTGCTCAGAGCTGGATTTGTCATTGGTCTGGAATCTGAGGAAAAGCCAAAGGCAACAGCATCATCCAAGAAAGCCTCAAAGAAGGCTGTCAAGGATGGTGAATCTGATGCCTAATACTGAGATCACAAAGGTCAGTGACATTCAGGTGACAGATGTCACTGACTATCTCAGAATTCCTGAGATCACAGCTGAGGACACAGCATTGCTCACAACAGCTCTGAATGTGGCAAAACAATTTGTTATGTCATACACAGGTCTGGATGCTGAGGGCATGGATGCTCATGAGGATTTGGTCATTGTCATATATGTGCTTTGTCAGAGTATGTATGACAACAGAGCATATTATGTTGACAAGAGCAACATCAACAATGTTGTTGAAAGTATTCTGAGTTTGCATTGCACAAATTTCTTGCCTTTGGAGTGATCAGAGATGATTGATGCTGGAAAATACAGATATAAAATCACTATCATTCAGGAGTATGTTGAAAAAGATGCTGATGGTTTCAATCAGACCACACAGCAAATTGTCCTCCAGCCTTATGCTGAGGTCAAGACAACAAAAGGAATGACATTGATTGCCAATGGCTCTGATTTTGACAAAGCATTCACCAGATTTGTTTTTCGCTATCCTGTGACACAGATCAACAGAAAGATGTTTGTATTATTCAGGGGCAAGAAATACTCAATTGAATACATCAATGACATTGATGAGAGAATGATTGAGATAGAGCTCCAATGCAAAGAGGTGACACATTGATATGGCACATTTTAGGGCTGATGTACCAAAGGAAATCATGTGGCAATTTGAGACATTGCTCAATAATTGTGACAATATGATTGATGACATGGTGAAAGCTGGTGCTGAGGTTGTCCTTGAGAATGTCAGAAACAGAATGCCTGAGACATTGAGAAAAGCCACAGTGAGACCAGACACATTGCATCTCACTAAAGTTTACACAACTCCATCTGATGGAGGGAGAAATTGTGGCATTTGGTTTGGTGGATATTTTGTCAATGAGGATGGAGAGGAGACACCAATTGAGCTGGTTGCAAATATGTTTGAATATGGCTCAAAACAGAGGAAATATCCAAAACATCCTTTCTTGAGAAAATCTTTTCACAAAAGAGAGATTGAAAGAGCAATGCTCAAAGCTCAGAAAAAATACATCAAAGAGGAGGGAAATCTCAGATGATGAATGCTGAGATTGAGACAATCTTTTCAGGCTTTGCTGTTGATGATGTTGCAATCCCTGTTGCATTCATGTTTTATGATGGTGATGATGATGCTTGGATTGTTTATTCAAATGTTGACAATTATCACTCATATGCTGGTGATGATGAGCTCTTAGGATATGTCACATATTATGATTTTGAGATATATGCAAAAGGCAATTATTTCAACATCATGCAAGCTGTCAAAGCAAAGCTGATTGAGAACGGATGGACATTTGTGCCAACATATTCATCAGCTGACCAATACAACAGAGATACAAGGGTTTATTCAAAGACATTGTGCTTTGCAAAGCCTATTCAAACAAATTTATGACAGGAGGAAAATGTCATGGCAAATAAGACGATCAAAGAATCCATTGAGAGCCTTTTTCTTGGCTTAGGTGGAAATCCGTCAGCTCTGTCTGATAACAATGACACATCTGATGTCATTGATGATCTTGAATCAGCAATAAAGGGATGTGTTGGAGGTGTAATTGATGACACAGCATCAAGCACAACAAAGACATATTCCAGCTCTAAGATTGCAAGCCTCATTCCAGAGGTTGAATTTCCAGCTGTCACAGCTGATGACAATGGCAAGGTGCTTGCTGTTGTTGATGGAGCATGGACAAAGGTCACAATGACAGCTGTGGCTGACACAACAACAGGAGCTGTCACATTCACATTCACACCAGATGTTGAATCTGGCACATAATTAATCAACAGGAGGAAAAAAACATGGCAAAGATAGGTTTATCTAATCTTATTTGGTCAAAGCTCACAGAGGCATCTGATGGCACACCATCATATGATGGTGCAAAGACACTTGGCAAGGCTGTCAGTGCAAATGTCTCCATCACAAACAATTCAGCAATGCTTTATGCTGATGATGTTCTTGCTGAGAGTGACACATCATTCCAGACAGGCACAATCACATGTGGTGTTGACAATGATCTTGATGCAACATTTGCTGAGCTCTTAGGACACACCATCACTGAGGGTGTTGTCACAAAGAGTGCAACAGACACACCAATCTGGGTTGGTCTTGGAAGAATCATCACAAAGATGGTTTCGGGCATCTATTATTACAAGGCTGAGGTGCTTTACAAAGTAAAGTTTGCTGAGCCTTCTCAGGATGATCAGACCAAAGGTGAATCTGTTGAATTCAGCACACCAGAGATTGAGGGAACAATTGCAACATTGGCTAATGGCAAATGGTGCACATCTCAGACATTCACCACAAAGGCAAATGCTCTTGCTTTCATTCAGGGCTTGTTTGCATCTGGTGTGACATATACATATGAGGAGGTCACACCTGTTGGCACAGAGAATCCTAAGAATGAGGGCTGGTACATCAAGAATGGAACAGAGTATATTCCAGCTCTTGACACAACAGTTGTTGCTGATAGGGAATATTATTCTGTCACTGTCTCTGGTGGTGAGGGCTAATATTTAAGATCATGAGCCCAGCTCTGTGAGGGCTGGGCTTTTTTCAATTAAAAAAAGATGGAGGACATCACACATGGGAAAAACAGTCACAATTGATTACAAAGGCAAGGGATATAAACTTGTTTTTAACCTCAATGTCATGCAAGCCATTCAGGAGGAATATGGCACATTTGAAAAATGGTCAAATCTTGCATCTGGAGAAGATGGAGAGATCAACATCAAGGCTCTGGTCTATGGCTTGACACAGATGATCAATGAGGCAATTGACATTGACAATGATGACAATGGCACAAATGAGCCGTTTTTATTAGAAAAAAAGGTCTCAAGAATTGTCTCTGAATATGGTCTGGAAAAGACAACACAAGCAATGTCTGATGTTGTCACAGATGCCACAAAGGATGATTCTGAAAAAAACGCATAATACATGAGGAAGATGATGCTCCAATCAATTTCTCATGGATAAAATATATTGGTAGAGCCAAATTGATGCTCTCTGAAAAAGAGGTCTGGAGATTGACACTCAGAGAGTTTCTCAATTTATATCAAGCATATAAAGACCAATTTGATGCTGAGCTTTGTCTCTGGCTGAGTAGAAAGACATTCAAACAGGCTGAGGCTGAGGCTCTAAAATCACAAGAATGGTTTTAATATATCGGAGGTGAATGCACATGGCTGGCTTTGGTGGAGCTGTCAAGCTGACAGGTGAAAGTGAATACAGAAAAGCCTTGAAACAGATTCAAGTGAATCTCAAAGAGGTTTCATCTGAGCTCAAACTTGTCTCAGCACAGTATGACAAGAATGACAATTCAACAGAGGCTCTCAAGGCAAGATCAGAGGCTCTTGTCAAGCAATTGTCAGCTCAGAAATCAGCTCTGGCATCATTAGAATCTCAATATGTAAAATTAACATCTGAGCAAGCAAAGAATCAGCAAAAGCATGATTCTCTTGTTGCTGAGTATAAAGAGGCACAGGCTGAGCTCAAGAGGCTTGAGGAAACTGTTGGCACATCCTCTGATGAATACAAGGAACAGGCTCAGATTGTTGCAAATCTTGCAAAGGATGTTGACAAGAGCTCTCAGGCAAATGCCAGAAATGAACAGACACTCTCTGGCATGAGAACAGAGATGAACAATCTCAAGACATCAATTGCTGGCACAGAATCAGAGATGGCAAAAGCTGACAAAGCCACAGATGAGCTTGCCGAATCCACAGAGGATGCTGGAGACAAAGCAAAGAAAGCTGGAGATGGTTTCACTGTTTTCAAGGGAGTTGTTGCCAATCTCACAGCATCAGCCATCAAAGGTGCTTTGAGTGGTCTCAAGAAATTGGGAGAAGGTCTGATCAATGTTGGCAAGGAGGCATATAATGCCTATTCAGAATTTGAACAGCTCTCAGGAGGAATTGAGACATTATTTGGTGACAGTGCAAGACAGGTCATGAAAAATGCTGAAAATGCATTCAAGACAGCTGGCATGTCAGCAAATGAATATATGTCCACAGTGACCAGCTTTTCAGCATCATTGCTCAAGAGCTTAAATAATGACACAGCAAAGGCTGTTGAATATGCTGACATGGCAATCAGAGACATGTCTGACAATGCCAACAAGATGGGAACATCTATGGAGAGCATACAGAATGCATACAATGGCTTTGCAAAGAGCAATTTCACCATGTTGGACAATCTCAAGCTGGGATTTTCAGGCACAAAAGAAGGTGCTCAACAGCTGATTGCTGAGGCTGAAAAACTTGACAGCACATTCAAGGCTCAAAGAGATTCATCTGGCAAGCTCACTCTTGCTTATGCTGACATGGTTGATGCCATTCACATTGTCCAGACACAGATGGGAATCACAGGCACAACAGCATCAGAGGCTGAGAATACCATTGAAGGCTCAACAAAAGCAATGAAAGCATCTTGGCAAAATCTCATGATTGCTGTTGGTGACAGCAATGCCAACATGGGAAAAGCTGTCAAGAATTTCACTGACAGTGCTGAGAAATGGCTCAAGAATTCAGCTCCAAGAGTAAAGACAATCATTGAGGGCATTTTCAAAGCTGGAAAAAAGCTGGCAAAACAATATATGCCAGAGGTTTACAACACTGTTGCTCCTGTCCTTGAAAAACTTGGAAAAATACTCAAGGACATCACAACATTCATCACAAAGAATTTCAGCACAATTGCTCCAATTGTCATGACAGCTGTCTCAGCATTCACAGCTTTCAATGCTGTCATGGCTATCTCAAAGACAGTGACAGCTGTTACAACAGCTCTCTCAGCTCTGACAGCTGGTGTTGGCTTAGCAACAAAGGCTCAGACAGTTTACAATGCTGTGCTTGCATCAAATCCAATCATGGCTGTTGTCACAGCTGTGCTTGCTTTGGTCACAGCATTTGCATTGCTTTCAAGCAAAGAGGATGAGGCATCAAAAGCCATCAGAGAACAGAATGAGGTCTTTGAAGAACAGAGATCAGAGATTCAATCCACAGTGGATTCTTGGAATGATCTGAAAGATGCACAGCAAAAGAATATTGATGCTGGCATGGCTGAAATGGATTATTATTCATCTTTGGCAAGAGAGCTGAAAAGCATCACAGATGCCAATGGTAAGGTCAAGGAAGGATATGAGGAGAGAGCATCTTTCATCAAAGATCAGCTGAATGAGGCTCTTGGCATGGAAATTGAGATGACAGACAATGTCATTGAAAATTATCAAGGTGTCATGAATGCCATTGATTTGCTGATGGATAAAAAGAGAGCCGAAATCATCCTCAATGCACAAGAGGCATTATATCAGGAGGCGTTGACAGAAAGAGCATCAGCTTTGAAAAAGCTGAATGAGCTCCAAGATGATCTGAATGCAAAGAAAGCTGAGGCTCAGCCATTGCTTGAGCAAGAGGCATATTGGGAGGCACAGGTTGAGGAGGCAAGAAAAAAGGGAGATGCTATTCTCCAACAGCAAGCTGAGACAACATTGGCAACATATAAGAATGAGTTGCAAACAGTAAACAAAGAGCTTGAGCAAGCTCAGACATTATATGATGAGCAAAAGGGAGTTGTGTCTCAATACACAGATGCAATTGCCATCTATGAAAAGAACATGGCTGAGGCTCATGCTGGAAATTATGATGCAATGATTGAGGTCAATGCAAACTACATAAAAGACTATCAGAATGTTGAGGATGCTCAAAGAAAATTTTATGAGGATGCAATTGCCAATGATGAGACCTATCTTGCATTATTAAAGGAAAAGAAAGAGCAATCTGGCTCTGACATGTATGATCTGGAAATCCAGCAAACAGAGGAAAGATTGAAAGCCAATGAGGATGCTCTGAAAAAATATGTCCAGACCAACATGGAAAAGACAGGAGAGGTTGAGCTCATTTGGTCAGACAGCCTTGATGACCAGCTTTCATTGATGACAGGTTACAAAGTAGAATTCAAGGATGCTGGAAATGGTCTCATTCAGATGTATGTGGATGGAGTTGCAACAGGTGAGCCGACATCCAAGAAAGAAATGGCAAAGATCGTGGAGGATTCCATCAATGAGATTGCCATCAGAGAGAAGAATTCAAAGAAAGCTGGAGAGGATTTGATTGATGGCTTGAATGAAGGTGTTGGAAATCTGAGAAAGAGGCAAAATGTCTTGGGGAGCATTTCCAATTTTGGCTCTCAGCTCATTTCCAGCCTGAGAAATTCACTGAAAGAGCATTCACCATCAAAGGCATCTGATGAGATGGGACAATTCTTGCTGGTTGGTCTCCAAAATGGTGTTAAAAAGCAAGAAAATCCGACATTGAAACAGGTTGCCAAATTTGGTCAGGAGGTTGTTGACACTCTCAATGGTGAATTAGAGCAAGGCACAAGCATTGGAAACATCACATCTGAGATTCAAGATGCTATGCCGACAAATCTGACAGCAAGTGCTCTGAGAACATCAGGATTGACAGCAAATGCTCTGGCAACAACAGGAGGCTTTGACACAAGCAAGCTGGTTGATGCTTTCAAGACAGCCATGCAAGGCATGGAGATTGAGATGGGAGAGGATGGCTTTGCTCAATTTGTTGTCAAGACCATCACAGATGAAATTTATAAATAAAAAGGAGGATTCTGATGTCTTTCAGTATTAGACCATACATCATAATAAATGGGAAAAGCTCAAATGAGGTCAATGGATTGATGATCACAGAATTGCCTCCGATAACAAAGCCAGCAATGAGAGCAATGGCTGAGGAGATTGATGGAAGGGATGGAGACATTGTCACAGAGCTTGGCTTTTCAGCCTATGACAAGCCAGCTGTGATTGGATTGCATGGAGATTTTGACATTGATGAGGTCATTGATTTTTTCAATCAATCTGGCAAGATCACATTCTCCAATGAGCCTGACAAATATTATAATTTTGCTCAATATGATGCAATTGATTTTGAAAAGCTCATCAAATACAAGACAGCCAATGTCTCATTTCATGTCCAGCCCTTCAAATTCTCATTGAATGAGAGTGAAAAGGCATTTGATTTCAGCTCCTCAGAGACCTCTGGAGAGCTTTCAATCAGAAACAATGGAAATTATACATCAAGACCTCAGATCACTCTCACAGGCTCAGGAATCGTCAATCTGAGCATCAATGGAGCACAGGTCATGGTGATTGACATGACAAACAATCCTGTCATCACTCTTGATGCAACAGAAATGAATGCATATGCTCCTGACACAAGCCTCATGAACAGGCATGTCACAGGCAATTATGACAATTTGGTGCTTAAAGCTGGTAAAAATATAATCTCATACACAGGAACAGTGACAGAGATTGCTGTCAATAATTATTCAAGATGGCTGTGATATAATCAAAACAACAGGAGGAGTGAACAATGGAGAATAGTTATCAGAATTCAACAACAGCTCAGATAATTGATGCAATTATCAATCAATTGTCTTTTGAGGGTGAATCAAAGTCTGACATTGCTGACATTCTTTTGTCCATCCTCAATCAGACACCATATGAAAAAGAGCCTGATTCAGTGATTGCTGAGCTTTTCATCAAGCTCAAAGCCAAGATTGAGGGTGAATCTTTTGAGCCCTTTGACAAGTCATATCTGGGCAACATTGCTGAGATCATCAAATCCATATTGGATGAGACAGAATACAATGATGCACCAAAGTCAAGGATTGCTGAGCTCTTGCTTGAGCTCAAGGAGGAGCTTGAGGCATACACAGAAATTTCTGTCTCCGGTGCAATTGCATCATTTGTGACAAATGTTGCAAAAGCTCTTGTCAATTGCAAAGCAAACATTGTTGCCACAGAAAGTGGCTCGGGGGTTAAGTCACCATCAAATCCTTATGTAGTAAACGGCTTTAGTGGTGCAAATATCGTAAAAACAGGAGGACAAATAGAATTAGCAAGAGCTTTTAATGGATTACTTAAAGGCACATTTTCTTTTATAAATTTGGGTTCTTTCGCATGGAATTATTCAACAGAAGGACCTCGCTTTACAACAACAACAGGAGTTAGTGATATTTCATTAGCATCTAATTTCACAAATCTGATTGCAAATGGATATAACACCATATCATGTGCAACAGCATTTTCTCAAATGCAAAATCTTGATTTGAAAAGAAGTGGCTCAACAGGCAACATCAACATCAAAGACACTTCATTTGGCTCAGATGTAAATGCATTCAGAAATGCAATGAATTCTGTATATTTGATTTATGAGTTAGATGCACCAATTACGCCTACAATAACACCAGAACAATTTGAAATGCTTTGCTCAGCATTTGGAGTTGATGGTGCAATCTACACACTTCCTTTTGGTCAGACAGTTTATGGTGGTGTTGTTGATGCTGTGGCTGGCAATGTGAAGATAATGCATGGCTTATTTGAGTTTGATGGCTCTAATGATGAAGAATGGAATAAATATACTGTAAACACAGACCAAACAATGTGGAGAACGTCAATACCCGAAAGAAAAAGCGGAGAACTTGCACAAACGGGCAATATTAATTCAATTTGCAATCGGTTTGAACGTGCGACAAATACATCAACGGGAAGAATACAAGGCAAATATGCTGGTGCATTGACCTATTTTGATGTTATTTACAATGATGCAAGCGACTTAACCGCATGGAGAACGTGGCTCGCAAATAACCCTATACAATTAGCGGTCGAACTTGCAACACCAATTGAAATTCCTCTCAGTGATTTGCCTGATATAATTACAATGATAGGCACAAACAACATATTTGCTGACACAGGAAACATTGAATTGACATATCTTTACAAAGGACAGCCTGAAACAACAAATGTGTTGTCATCTAACAATTTTGGTGGATTGTTAGGAATGGACACTGAAAACAATAATCAGGAGGAATGACAATGGCTGACACATTTAATAATTCTATTTATAGAGACATTTCAATGGTCAGAGGAGACACATTGAGCTTTGGATTCCAGATTCAAGGATTGGCTGGTGTGAGACCTGATGAGATATATTTCTCTTGCAAGGAAAATCTGGAGGATGAGACATATATTTTCAGTGTTTCTCTTGAGGGAGGAATCTCTGAGAGATCATATGATTCTGAGACAGACACATTGACATATGGTGTCAGGGTTGCTCCAGAGCTCACAGCTCAGGTTGATTTTGGCAAGTATTTCTATGATTTGCAATTGGTCATCAATGATGATGTCTTGACATTGATGAAAGGAAAATTATCAATTGAATGGGAGGTCAATGATAATGAATGACATTGCTTTCTCTGTTGTTATAAAGAATGATGGCATCAGTGACATCATTTTCAAGACCATAATGCTCAAGGGCTCTGATGGAAACAGCATTGCATCCATTGAAAAGACATCCACATCTGGTCTTGTTGACACATACACAATATATTTGACAGATGGCTCAATTGGAGGCACATTTGAGGTCAAGAATGGAACATTGAGCACATTTGATGATGAGCTTGATGCCACATCCACAAATGCTGTTCAGAATAAGGTTGTTAAATCAGCAATTGATGATCTTGATGACAGAGTTTCTGATCTTGAGAATGTGACAATTGACACAGAGCTGTCCACAACATCCACAAATGCTGTTGAAAACAAAGCCATCAAGAATGCCATTGACAGCCTCACAGCTGAGGGCATTGCTTTTGACAACACTGACACAGGAATGGCATCAACAGATGTCCAGAATGCAATTCTTGAGATAAAAGATGACATTCCAGCTGTTGACACAACATTGAATGCTACATCAGACAATGCCATTGCAAATTCAGCTGTCAAGAATGCTCTTGATGATCTTGAATCATCTCTTGGAAATGACATTGATGATGTTGAGGCATTGATTCCAACAGTGGACACAGCATTGAATGATGTCTCAGGCAATGCCATTGCAAATTCAGCTGTCAAGAGTGCTCTGGATGACATCAATTCTGACATTGGTCTCATCAACACCAATCTTGCAACACAGACATCCAGAATTGATGAGATCATTGCTTTGCCTGATGGCTCAACAACAGCTGATGCTGAGCTTGTTGACATCAGGATTGGTGCTGATGGTGTCACATATTCATCAGCTGGAGATGCTGTCAGAGCTCAATTTGATGCTGTCAATGATGAATTAGATGACATCAATGACACTCTGGATGTGATCTCAGAGATTTATGGCAATTTATTTGCAATTGAGCCTCAGACAATCAATGGTGTCACAATAGCTGTTGCAAGTGATGGAACATTGACAATGAATGGCACAGCCTCAGCAAACACAAGAATTTTAATGAATGGTGAAATGCTAAAAGCTGGCACATACACAGCTAAAATGTCAATATTGAGTGGAACATCTTCAAGCAATACACAGCCCAGCCTGAGATTTGCAACAGAGACAGGTGTTGATGGCACAAGATGGGTGAATAAATCCTATCTTGTTGTCACAAACACATTTGATTCTGATGTTTATGTTTTATTGCAAATATACAGAGATACTGTTGTGAATGATTTTGTTGTGAGATTCCAGATTGAGAAGGGCTCAACAGCTGGTGATTATGAGCCCCAAACACTCACAGCAATTGACAAATCAGCAAGAGCATTCATTGACAAGGTTGCTCCAAATTTTGTTGTGCCATCCACATCAATTGCTGTTGTTGGTCATGAATACAACATCTATTTTGACAACATCATCAATGGCATGGATTTTGGGAGATATACTGTCAAGGCATCAATCTCCAGCACAATTGAATCAGCCAAATGCTTTGAGAAATTCTTGAGAATTACACCAACAGCAATTGACATTGGCAACAAGACAATCACATTGACCATCTATGAAAAGAATAAATTCATGGAGGTTGCCTCTTGCACATTCACATTGAAGATCATTGCTGATTCTGTTGTCTCTGGTAAAAAGGTGTTATTCATTGGAGATTCCTTGACCAATGCTGGCATTTATGAGGCTGAGATTCAATACAACATGTCAAATGGTGGTATTGTCTCTGTTGGCACAAGAGAGACCACATGTGTTGTTGATGGTATATCAAGGACAGTGCATCATGAGGGAAGGGGAGGATGGTCAGCATCTGATTACACAAGGAGCAAACAATCATATGCAACAGATTATGACAATCCATTCTGGGATGAGACCAACAGCAAATTCAACTTTGCATATTACATTGCAAATTCTGGTGTTGATGTGCCTGACATTGTTGTGATTGCTCTTGGAACAAATGGCAATATAAACTCATTGGATGATGTTCTTGAGATGGTCAATTCTGTCAGGGAATATTCAGCAACATTGCCTGTCATTGTCTCATTATTGACACCACCAGCTTTTCAAGATGGCTGTGGCTATAATAATGGATTGCAATGCTCAGCTGAGATCAAGGACAGATTCTTGCAATGTTGTCAGAATTATATTGATAATTATGACAATGGAAACATTGCAAACACTGATGTTGCTGAATTATATTTCCAATTTGACAGAGAGCATGATTTCAACACAACATCAATTGCTGTCAGTGCAAGGAATCCAGAAACAATGGTCATTCAATCCAACAATGTTCATCCATCAACATATGGATATTTGCATTTGGCTGATGCTTTTTACAACAGATTGCTTTATTGGCTGACTAATCAATAATTGAGAGGTAAAAACATATGGACACTGTCATTCAATTCACACCAGCTCAATTGCTTGCTTATGCTGGAGCAATCATCACAATTTCAACAGCCATTGGCATCATCATCAATCTGATCAATAAAGCCAGAGAGCCTGAGAGGAAACAGGATGAGAAAATCAAGGCTTGTGAGGAAAAGCTCAGCAAGCATGATGCTATGCTTGAGAAATTTCAAGGATATTTCTCAAATGATGACAGGAGATTCAAGGAGATTGAGGAGGGCAACAAGATCACACAGGAGGCTTTGCTTGCTCTCCTGAAACACTCAATCAATGGGGATGAGGTGAAAGCTCTCAAGGATGCTGAGAAGAATCTTGAGAAATATCTGATCAATAAATGAGGTGATTCATCATGATAAAGGTCTTTGGACAGGCTGACACATCATTCTCCAGCAATGGAGACATTGTCATCCAGCCATTCAAGGCTCAGGTGCATAAAATTGACAATGGTGATTTTTATCTTGATTTGGAATGCTCTCTTGATTATTTATCATTTATTATTCCAAACAACATCATTGTTGCTCCTACACCACAAGGAGAACAGGCTTTCAGAATCTTCTCTGTGACAACAACAAGGAGAAAGATCACAGCCAAATGTCTCCATTTGTATTATGATTCAAATAATTATCTCATTGCTGATTCTTATGTTGTCAACAAGAATTGCAATGATGCTCTTGACCATCTCAACATGGCAACAGACAACACATCTCCATTCACAACATTGTCTGATGTGACCATCATCAATTCATTCAGATGTGTCAGACAATCTTTGAATCAGGCAATCCAGACAGTGCTTGAGAGATGGGGAGGTCATCTTGTCAGAGACAATTGGAACATCAGCATCATGAACAACATTGGCATGGATAATGGTGTTACAATCCAATATAAAAAGAATCTGAAAGAGATTTCTGTTGATTATGATTGGAATGATGTTGTCACAAAGCTGATGCCTGTTGGCAAGGATGGGCTTTTGCTTGAGGATTTATATGTCAGCTCTGACACTCAATATGAGATTCCATTCACAAAGACATTGACATTCAATCAGAGCATTTCTGAGGATGATTTCAAGGATGATGAGGGCAATGTCAATGAGGAGGCATACCATGAGGCATTGCTGGATGATTTGAGAGTGCAAGCACAGGCATATGTTGATGCAAATTGCATTCCAAAGGTCAATTATACTCTCAAGGCAAACATGGAGAAGATCACAGACATTGGTGACACTGTTGAGGTCATTGATGAGAGGCTTGGAATCAATCTGATCACTCATGTTCTCTCATTTGTTTATGATTGCATCCTTGACAAATACATTGAGATTGAATTTGGCAATGCTCAGCCACAGCTGTCAAATCTCATGAGCTCCATCCAGAGCAACATGAAAACAGCCATTGCTGAGAATAATGAAACAATCACTGTGACATTGTCAGCTGAGCTCCAAGAGGCTCAGGACAAAATCTGGGGAGCTCTTGGCAACAGTTATTGCATCTATGAAGGAGACCAGATTCTTGTTGTTGATTCTTTACCAAAAGAGACAGCCAGAAATGTGCTCAGAATCAATTCAGCTGGAATTGCATTCAGCCAAAATGGAATAAATGGCTCATTTTCATCAGCTTGGCTGATAGATGGCACAATGGACATGGCTCAAATCCATGTTATAAATCTGGTGGCTGATCTCATCAAGGGAGGCACACTCAAGCTGGGCTCAAATCTCAACAGCAATGGACAGCTGGAGGTCTATGATGAGGCAAACAATCTGATTGCTGAGCTCAACAAGAATGGTCTCAAGATGTATGGTGTTGATGGCTCATACATCATCATGAACACAGAGGTTGGCTTTGCTGGCTATGACAGACTAAACAACAAGATATATTGGGTTGCAAAAGATGAATTCCACATGAGAAAATCTGTTGTGGAGGAGGAGATCACTCTTTGTGCAAAGATGAGATTCATTCCAATTGAGGTCTCGGATGGAAACACTCTGATCAATGATGGCATTGGTCTGGTCTCTGTTTATACCAATGAATAAATGGAGGGAAAAGAATGGCAACATCATCATCATTTCCAACAAGTAATCAATATCTAAAATACAGAATTGTTGTCACAGAGAATTCCACATCTGTGACAAACAACACCAGCTCTGTCACTGTCAAGGTGCAAGCATGGAGAACAAACACAGGCTATAAAACTTATGGCACAGGCACATGCTATTGCAACATCAATGGCTCATCATACAGCCAGAGCATCAGCACAAGCCAAATAATGACATATAATTCATATACAACACTATTCTCCACAACAGTGACCATTCCTCACAATCAGGATGGCTCAAAGAGCATATATGTTGAGGCAAAGATTGACCATTCAAGATTTTCATCTGATTATCATGGATTCACTGTCACATTGTCTCAGATTCCAAGACAGGCAACAGTGACAGCTGTCCAGAATTTTAATGATGAACAGAATCCAACAATCACATATTCAAACCCAGCTGGAGATGTTGTCACATCTTTGGATGCATGCATCTCTTTGACAGGCTCTCAGGCTGATGTGCCATACAGAGCAATTTCAAAGACAGGCACAACATATACATTCAATTTGACCACAGCTGAGAGAAACACTCTCAGAAATGCATGCCCTAATTCAAACAGCCTCAATGTGATCTTTTATGTGAGGACAGTGATTGCTGGTCAGACATACTATTCAACAAAGAATGCCACAATGACCATTGTCAATGGCAATCCGACAATCTCAGGTGTCACATATAAAGACAACAATGCAACAACAACAGCCATCACATTGGATGATCAGATCATCATCCAGAATCAATCACAGCTGTTGTTGAATTTCTCCAGCCTGACAGCTCTGAAATCAGCCACATTGTCATCCATAGCTGTGACAATCAATTCAGTGACAAAGAGCATGAGCTTGTCTGGAGCATCACAGGGAAATCTCTCTCTGACATTTGGTTTGGTGAACACATCCAGCAACACAAATGCCAGCATTGTCTTGACAGATTCCAGAGGAAACAAAGCCACAATCTCTCTGGCAATCACCATTCAAGCATGGTCAGCTCCATCAGCCATCATCACATGTCAGAGAAAAAACAATTATTATTCTGACACAGATTTATATGTCAATGCTGATTTTGCATCTCTCGGAGGCAAGAACAGCATCACAATCACATATTATTATAAATTGCCATCAGCAAGCTCATGGACAACAGGAGGCACAATGGCTGATGGTGCAACAGTGACAATGAATCTTGACAACACAAAGGAATGGAATATCAAGGTCACTGTCACAGATGTCTTTGCAACAACATCATATATTCTCTCAATTGACAAGGGAATTCCAATCATATTCTTTGACAGACAAAAGAGGTCTGTGGGTATCAATAAATTCCCTGATGATGATGAGAGCTTTGAGGCTGGTGGAGAATTTGTGCTTGATGAATTGGGCTTTTATAGCTTTAGCACACCATCTGTTGAGGCAAGTGCTGGATATTTGAGAATCGCATCTTTTGAGGTCACAATGGCATATGCAAACATGCCAATTGAATTTGAGATATATCAGAGGGGCTTGGACAGTGCTGTGAGGTTATATCTGAGATTTGAAAATGCAAACTCATCTGATCCATCCCTGAGCTCATTCAAATATCTCAATATTGGAGCGACAGGCTTTGAGGCATATGCAATCAAGACCAGCTCAAGCAATTGGGATGTTTATGTCAAGAAAACAGAATCATATGATGCTGTCTCTGTCAAGATCACTGTGCCACAGTATATGAGACAAAGGCTCATATTTGATTTTGAGGAGGATTTTCAATCCTCAAAGCCATCCGGTGCTGTCACAGCAACAGTGCTGGCTTGATAAATACAGAGGAGCTGGAGAAATCCGGCTCTTTTTTATTGTTCATGATGCAACAAACATTGATTCTGTCAAATCCTGTGATTTGACAAATTATAATTCTGTGCTTGTCGAATATTACATTTTTATTACATCATAATATTCATATTGAATCCCCATTGTTTTAGGTATAGTATATACATAACCAAATAAAAAGAGGCAACACATGACATCAAGAGAATGGATTTTGGTGGTTAAAGCCAACAAGAGCAAGTCAGCTCCATGCTTGTATTATAAATACAAGAGCAAGAGCTCAGCTGAGAAAGATGCTGAGATGCTGAGGAGCAAGGGCTGTGAGATTATAAACATATACCAGAGCCCAGCAAATGCAATTGTGACAACAAAGGAGGAGACAACATGATCACTCTTGGCAATGTTTTATTTTGTGTGATTGGTGTCTTTATTGGAGCATCAATCATGTATTTCTTTGAGGTTTACATGGATTGGAGGGAGGACAGAGAAAATGCTGGATGATAATATCAAGAATATTGCTGACCATTATGGAAAAGATGCTCAGCTTGGGATGTTACAAGAGGAATGTGCTGAGCTGATTCAAGCTGTGAGCAAATATCGGAGGGCTGGAATGCCTTTGATTGATGATTACAATCACATTGTTGAGGAGATTGCTGATGTTGAGATTGTAATTTCACAGGTCAAGCATCTTCTTAAAATCCCTGATTATGCTGTTGAATTTGTAAAGGCTGAAAAGGTTTCAAGACAGATTGCGAGAATAAAGGAGGAGAAAATCACATGAACATCACAACATTGATTGCATTCATCATTGGCTTTTTTATCGGAGGCATTGTTGCAATCATCATCACATTTCTGGTGATGTTTGGGAAAGACAAGGATTTCTGAGGAGGAGAGAACATGAAAAAGGTTGTTTTTATTGGGAGAGAAAATGGATATATTACACCGGAGAGACAGGCTGATTTCTTATCAAAGCATGCTCATCTTGAGGGCATCATTGGCATGGTGAAATATTACACATTCAGAGGTCAGGGATTCAAGGTCATTTATGTTGCTGGCAATGTTGCTCAAATCAACAAGATGGATGCTGATGAAATCAAGAGGATTGTCAGCTGTGCAAAATTGGAATTTGGAGGATTTTGACCATGAAAAACAAAGAGGCAATTGAGATTCTAAAAACAGAAAGCTGTGCTGATTGCTCATGTCATCCAGAATCACCAATGTCATGCATCAACACAAAATGTCCATTGGTTGAGGCAACATTGCTTGCAATCAAGGCTCTGGAGGCTCAGAGATGGATTCCTGTCACAGAGAGATTGCCAGAGATAAATGTTGATGTGATTGTGACCGACATTGAAACAATAGAAACATATTCATCATATTATCTGGGAGATGGATTTTGGGAGTGTGACAATGGAACACATAACAACAGAATTATTGCATGGATGCCATTTCCTGAGCCATACACAAAGGAGGAGCAATCATGAATATTATTATTTTTTATGCTTGCATTGCTGTTGATATAATTTGCACACTTTTCATGATAGCATCATTCATTTATGCTGACTATTGGGAGAGAAAAGTCAAAGCTGAAAAAAGGAGAATCAATCATGAATAAACTGTCAGACAAGAGGCTTGCAAAGCTGGATGAGGCAATCAGCATTTATGATTGCATGAGAAAAATTGAGGATGCTGTTGTCATCAAGATGAGCAAAGATTTATTTGCTGAATTGATTGCTGTCAATCATCCTTTCTTTCTTTTGTGTGGTCAGAATGTTATATATTCCACAGATGGTCTCTATCCTAACAGATACAAAGGACATATTCTGGGGTTTGTATCAAATGAGAATTATGTTGCTGTTGCTTATTTCAACACAATGACAGGAAAGCTCCACAACATCAGAGAAATCAAGGAGGATTGATTCTGATGCCATATAAAGACAAAGACAAAAGAAGATCATACCAATCAAGATGGTGCAAAGACAACACCAAAGGCATATATCTCAAAATGTCAAAGAACACAGATGCTGACATTCTCAGCTGGTTATCCGGTATTTACAATAAACAGGGATATATAAAAGAGCTCATCAGAGCTGACATGAGGGCTGAGGATTCAATTGATTGAAATTGTCAAACAATGTATTGCAATAATTGATGACAATCCATCACCATGTTGCTACAATTTAAGTATAATTGATTGATTCTCCATGTCCCCTGTATAACTCATATTATCCAATTTATTAAAGACCATCAAAGCCTCTCAGATGGTCTTTTTTAATGCAAAAGAAAGAGCTCCGGAGAAATACGGAAAAACCAGAGCTCAATCTTTGAGGAGATGTTTTATGAACAAACCTGATTTATTATACCATGAAAAAAGCTCTGGCAAAGAGCACAACACACCAGAGCTTTTGTGAGGTCGGATTCAATAGGGATTGAATATCCTTTTATATTTTATCATATTGTTTTATAAAATCAAAACTTATGTTTGCAATCCTTTTCTGATAAATTCTCTGATTGTCTTTGAGACATTCTTTCCCTCAAGAGCCTTTATGATGTCAGCATCTTTCTCATTGTCCAAGATCAGATTGATTCTCTTGCATTTGGTGTTGAAATACTCTTTGAAATAGGTCTCATATGTCTGTTTTGCCATCTGTCAGCCTCTGTTCTTTGTTTTTATCAATCAATTGTTTATAACTTTCAATATATTGAAATTCACTGATGCACCATGCTGTCTGATGTCCAAACATTCAAATCCTTGATTTGAGGGAGAGATTGATTGCTCTCCAATTGGACACAATTGCCCTTCTGATGAATCAGAAAAAGGCAATGACCACATGCAAATCCCGTCATCTCAGTCGGTCTCTCATGTCGCATCACATCCTTGAGAGTATTGTCTCATTGCTGTCTCCCAGAGACACTCTCAAGCCCTTCCATCCTCTCGGATGCCAGCCCCAGCCTCAGCTCTGTTGTTTATGGTCAGCCACAGCGAATCCCTGACCTGACAGATGAATCTTGTGTGATGCTCCAAGATTGCACCGAGCACATTTTTCACCATCACAAGCTGTGCCAAACTCTCGTTTTATATTTCAGGGCTTTCAGTTGGGAATCAAGCCCCAGCCATTGCTGGCTCAGTATTCAATTGTTGTGTCATCATCAATTGACAGATAAATCTGGTCATTCATGATACATCATTAAATATATATGATAATGACCAGATGTGTCAATCATATTTTCATAAAAATATTCAATTGGAAAGAATTGCCTCTCTCCTTTTTATTATATTCAATCTTTTCAATCAGTGACCTCAGAATCTCATTCTTTGCTTTGACATCCATCTCAGAATATTTCTGGATGCATTTCTCAAGAATTGGAATCCCTGTCTTGATGTGCTCCAGCTCCTGATCATCTGTGTCATCCAATAATTGTTGCCTTGATTCTTGCAATCCATTCAGCTCATCCTCAAGAGATTTCACTCTTGAAATATATTTCTCCTTTGAGTAGATTCCTTCCTCCAATAACTCACAACATTTTTCAATCATGGATTCTTTTTTTAATATCTCAGCATCAATTCTTTGAGCCAGATTTGCTCTTTGCTGGGCTTTTTCCTTGATGATTGATGAATTATCCTCAATGTATTTGTGAAAGCCTCTGAGAGCCTCTGAGAGCTCCAGAATCAATTGCTTTTCTATCTCCTCAAATTTATGGGAAAGAGTTGAGCATTGAACAGATGGACACACCAAATATTTGACATGTGCTCCATTTGATCTCATGAGCATTGATGAGCCACATTCAGAGCATCTGACCAGACCAGCAAGAGCATTGACCATCTCCAGAGCTGTCCTTGTCTTTGGAGCTCCAGCTGACAATCTTCTCTGAGCCATCTGGAATGTCTCATCATCAATCAGAGCATCATGCTTGCCTTTTGTCCAATCCACATCAATCTTTTGATTCTTGACATGTAACATGCCAATATATGTCTGATTTTTCAGAATTTCTCTGATTCTCTGAGGTTGCCACAGCTTGCCATTCCTCTGTCTCATGCCACAAGCATTGAGCTCATGAGCAATCTCTGAGATGCCAGCTCCTGAGATAAATCTTGAGAAGATCAGACAGACAACATCAGCCTCAGATTGCTCTGGAATCAGCACAAAGCCTTTTTCTCTCCTCTCTTTATTGAATCCATATGGCAACACTGAGCCTGTATAATATCCTTCAAGCAATGCTGATGATCTTCCTCTCAACAGCCTCCGACAAATGACCTTGTATTCTCTCCGAGACATAAAAAGACCAAATTCAAAGAATTCCTCATCAATCTCATTGTCTGATGCCAGATCATAGACCTTTGTCAATGTGTGAATCTTTGTGCCTGTTTTCTTAAAGACCTCATGAATCTCAGCCTGATCAGCCTGATTTCCTCTTGATAATCTCTCCAGCTCAATGACAACAACAGCATCAAAGAGACCAGCCTTGACATCAATCAAGAGCCTTTGCATCTCAAATCTGGCTGAGATGGATTCTCCAGAGACAATTTCCTTGTATATCTTTTTTATTATGAGATCATGTCTCTCACAATATTCTCTGAGCAATTTCTCATGTCTGGCAAGAGTGACATCTCTTGATTCATTCTCCTCATCTCTGGATTTTCTCAAATACAGAGCAACATTATTCATGAGACCTGTTTCCTTTTATGTATTGAGAAAAATCATGGATGGCTTTCAGCTCAGCCTCAGAATAATTGTCCAGAGTAAATGTCAGAGAATGCCTGTCACCATACACAAGAGCCTCCATGCTCACATCAAAATATGATGCCAGCTTGCTCAGGTTTTTCAATGTTATTCCTTTATAGTCTTTTGTATACCATGCATTGATGGTTGATGGAGCAATGCCAATGGCTTTTGCCAGCTCACTCCTGTTGATTTTGTTTCTATCCATTAAAAATTCCAAATTATATAAAAATTTCAAATTGATCACTCCTTATACATTTATAATAATTGATTTTTCAATATTTTGTAAATGATTAACAATAAAATTATAAAAATTTCCTGTATAGTCAGAAAATTTTATTGCATTGAGATAAAACAGTGCTATTATTTATGGTGTATAAGATTTCAATATATTGAAATCCTAAGACAATAAATTGAAAAGGAGGCTGTGATTCATGGAAGAAATCACCAAAGAAAAAAGAGCAAATCTGTTTCCAAATCTATTGGCTGAGCTTGCCAGAATAAACATGAGCAAGGCTGAGCTTGCCAATGAGATTGGAATTTCAATCTCCTCTTTGTATGGCAAATTTAATGGCTCAACTGATTGGACATTGGATGACATGGATGCTGTCAAGAGGGCTCTGGAGGCTCATGGAGGTCAGGAGACATCTCTTGATTATCTATTCAGGAGGGCTCTGTGATTATCCGTAAAAAAGAGACATCACATGAGGCTTTAAGAGACATTTATGAGGTAATGAGGAGGCACATCAAGGATTCTGATTGTTTCCTCTCAAAACAAGAGCTCAGAGAGCTCAAGAAGAATCCAAACAATTTTATATCAGGAGGACATCACAATGGCTGATGCAAAGAAGAACACATTTGACATCTTGAATGCTGTCAATGTAAATGAGCACACAGAGACCAAAGACACAGGCAAGGTCAAGCTGACATATTTGAGCTGGGCTTGGGCATGGTCAGAGGTCAAGAAAAGATTTCCAGATGCAAGCTATGAGATCATCAAATTCAATGGCTTGCCTTATGTCTTTGATGAAAAGACAGGTTATATGGTTTACACCACAGTGACCATTGATGGAATCACACATGAGATGTGGTTGCCTGTCATGGATGGAAACAACAGAGCAATGCTTGCTCATCCTTATGAGGTTGTCACCAAATGGAACAAATTCACTGTTCAGCCAGCAACAATGTTTGACATCAACAAGACCATCATGAGATGCCTGACAAAGAATCTGGCAATGTTTGGTCTGGGCTTATACATATATGCTGGAGAGGATTTGCCAGAGGCATCTGATGAGGAGATCATCAAGGATTCAAAGCCAGCTGATGCAAAGCCAGCTCCAAAGAAGGCTGACAAGCCAGCTGGACACACCAAAGAGGAGATCAAAGCCAAATATCAAGAGCTGATTCAATTCTGTTCAGAGAATGAGCTTGACCTGAGAGCTGTTTGCAAGGAATTCTCTCTGAATGCAAAGAGCTCATATGAGGATTTTGAGAATGCTCTCTGGAGGCTCATCTATACCAAATCAAAGAAAGAGGCATCTGAGAAGGTGTCTGAATATCCAGAGGAGGTCTAATCATGCAAGAATCAGTTTCACAGGACAGAGAGAAATTCATTGGAGGCTCAGACATTCCAATCATCATGGAGATTTCACCATTCAAATCAAGATTTGACCTCTTGCTTGAAAAGGCTGGATATAAAAAGAATGATTTTGAGGGCAATGTGTTCACAGAATATGGCAACACAATGGAATCCAAGATCAGAGACAATTGCAATTATGGAAAAACAAGTGAAAATAAAATCTTTAAGGAAGAAAAGCACATCATGGATGTGCCAGAGGATTGGTGTGAGCATCCAAATGGCATGAGAATCAGATGCCACACAGATGGTGAGAATGATGATGCAATCCTTGAGATCAAGACCACATCTCAGGTCTTTGACAGCCTTGATGATTATCAGATTTATTTGGTGCAAATCCTTTTTTATATGGCAATGACAGGCAAGGAAACAGGCTTGCTGGCTGTTTACAAGAGACCTGATGACATGGATGAGACATTCAATGCTGACAATCTTCAAATCTGGGAGATTCACATGACAGACCATCATGCTCTGTTGGATGACATCAAGAAAGCTGTCTCCAGATTCTTGGATGATCTTCAAAAGGTCAAGAGCAATCCATTCATCACTGAGGATGAGCTCTTGCCAGCTGAGATTCCTGAGATCACAAAGAGAATCATTGCTTTTGAGCAACAGGTCTCAAGGATGAAAGAGCTGGAGAAGAAAATCAAGGATGAGAAAGACAGGCTCAAGAAAGCAATGGAGACAGCTGGTGTCAAGAAATGGGAGACACCAAATGGATATAAAATCACATTGATTCCTGACACAGATGACACTGTTGTGACAGAGGAATCTTTCAATGCTGAGAGATTCATGGCTGAGCATCCTGAGATTGTTGAGCAATATATGGAGACAAAGAATGTCATCAAGAAAGGCAAGAAAGGATATGTCAGAATCACATCACCAAATGAGGACAAATGACATGAAAAATCAGGATTTGATTGAAAAGCTGGAGACAATTGAGGCTGTGATGATTCCATATTGTTTTAAGGTTGACATGGATGCTGTCAAAGGTCAGATGCTCCAGCTCCTTGACAAGATGACACTCAACACAATGAAAAAACCTGATGTTGTGGCTGTGCTTGAGATATTTCTTGCATATTTGAGACAGGAGGAACAATCAACTGACATGAAAAATCAGGATTTGATTGAAAAGCTGGAGACAATTGAGGCTGTGATGATTCCATATTGTTTTAAGGTTGACATGGATGCTGTCAAAGGTCAGATGCTCCAGCTCCTTGACAAGATGACA